>ENA-UOWO01000233-UOWO01000233.1-activated-sludge-metagenome-genome-assembly--contig:-NODE-233-length-82367-cov-16.177167_pt1 | contig 82367 bp, 71 predicted proteins | sample MGYA00238148_ERZ761564 | MGnify/ENA primary metagenome ERZ761564 (study PRJEB28885, sample SAMN05720194) | activated sludge metagenome | isolation source: Anaerobic digester | place: USA...
TGCGATCATGCGCGAGCGGCGCGAAGGTGAATTTCGCGCAGGGGCCGTCATTCCGCTTGTCGATCAAGCTGCCACCGGAATGATCAGTCACTCGTGGGATGTCGTCATCGACGATCGGTCAGCCAGTGACCTGGCGCTGTTCAAGGAGCACGTTCCGGCGCTGGTTTCGGTCAACGTGAAGCTTGAGCCGTTGCCGCCGTGGGACCGCGCTGCTGCCCAGCAACGTTGGGACGGGAATGCGGAAAAGGATCCGCCAGACAACGCAACCGACTCCGCAACGACGAACTCGCCTTGAGTGATGTGTTGCGATGGATGCCTGCGCCGGCTTTCGCGGGTCCTCGACAGCGTTGGCCCCGGCACGGTGCGCGTAGTGCTGTTCGCCGTCGCACGACGGCCAGGTACGCGCGAGTGCGACCTGGATCGTAACTGAGTATCCAGAAAGCGTCAAAAAAAAGAGGCCGGATCTTGCGATCCGACCTCCGTCACTTCGCGCAGGGGGGAGAGTCCGCGCGACTGTCAGTCTGTCCGCTTGACTGGACAGACTCTCTCGGGACAGATCGTCACTTGGAGATATCGACGTCCTTGGTTTCCGGAAGGAACAAGGTGCCGATGACCAGGGTCATCACCGCGATGATCACGGGGTACCAGAGGCCCTGGTAGATGTTGCCGGTGGCTGCGACGAGGGCGAACGAGATGGTCGGCAGGAATCCGCCGAACCAGCCGTTGCCGATGTGGTAGGGCAGGCTCATCGAGGTGTAGCGGATGCGGGTCGGGAACAACTCGACCAGCCATGCCGCAATCGGCCCGTACACCATGGTCACGTAGACGACGAGCACGGTCAGCAGGAACAGCACCATCGGTGTGTTGATGCGTGCCGGATCCGCCTTCTCGGGATAGCCTGCCGAAGCCAGTGCAGCCTTCACTTCGCCCGCGAAACGATCCGCCTCGGCCTTGGCGGCATCACCCACCAGACCAGACGCTTCATACGAGGCCACCGTGGTCGAGCCGATCTTGATGCTCGCAACCGAACCGGTCGGAACCGTCTCGTTCGCGTAAGGCGTGCCGCTGCGGGCCAGCGCGCTCTTGGCGATATCGCACGAGGTGGTGAACTTGGTCGTGCCGACCGGATTGAACTGGAAGCTGCACGCATCCGGATCAGCGACGACGACGACGGGGCTGGTTTGCGCAGCGGCTTCGATCGCCGGATTGCCGTAGTGGGTCAATCCCTTGAAGATCGGAAAATAGGTCAGCGCGGCAAGCAGGCAGCCAGCCATGATGATTGGCTTGCGTCCTATCTTGTCGGAGAGCCAGCCGAACACGATGAAGAACGGCGTGCCGAGGGCGAGCGCTCCGGCGATCATCAGGTTGGCGCTGGTGGCTTCGATCTTCAGCGTCTGCGTGATGAAGAACAAGGCATAGAACTGTCCCGCATACCAGACCACGGCCTGGCCGGCGGTCGCGCCAAGCAGGGCCAGGATCACGATGCGGCTGTTCTTGGTCATGAAGCTTTCGGTCAGTGGCGCCTTCGAGGTCCTGCCCTCGTTCTTCATCTGCTGGAACAGCGGTGATTCGGCTAGCTGCAGGCGAATCCACACTGAAATCATCAGCAGGACGAACGAGAGCAGGAACGGAATGCGCCAGCCCCACGCCTCGAAATCGTCCTTGCCGAAGTAGTAGCGGCAACCGAGGATGACGAGCAGGGAAAGGAACAGGCCGAGTGTCGCGGTGGTCTGGATGAAGCTCGTGTACAGGCCCCGCTTGCCGTTCGGCGCGTGCTCGGCGACGTAGGTCGCTGCACCTCCGTATTCGCCGCCAAGGGCGAGGCCCTGCAACAACCGCAACGTGATGAGGATGATCGGCGCGGCCACGCCGAGGGTTGCATAGTTGGGCAGGACGCCGACCAGGAAGGTCGAAAGACCCATGATCACGATTGTCACGAGGAAGGTGTACTTGCGCCCGATCATGTCGCCGAGGCGACCGAACAGCAGCGCGCCGAAAGGTCGTACGGCGAAGCCTGCGGCGAAGGCGAGCAGGGCGAAGATGAAGCCGCTGGTCGGATTCAGTGCCGTGAAGAACTGCTTGGCGATGATTGCCGCGAGTGAGCCATAGAGGTAGAAGTCATACCACTCGAACACCGTGCCGAGGCTGGATGCGAAGATGACTTTCTTGTGACCCTGGGTGAGCGGTGCTGCGGTTGCCGGGTTTGCCATGTTCGTATTCCCCTCAGAATGAGTACTTGGTCGTGAACTGCAGGCGGGTCAGGGAGCCATCGACTCCGCTTTCGAGTTCACGATTGGCGCGCATCAATTCGACGCCGACATCGAGCTTGGGCATCGGTGAATAGAACAGGTTGATCCGGAAACTCTGCACGGACTCGTTGACGCCGGTTCCGGTCAGGTCGATCGGGTTGTCGTACTGGCTGCGTGCATAGATCAGGTTCGATCGCAGCTTCGGCGAGTAGACGTGACGCCAGGCGACATAGCCCGCTGTGCCACCGATCGCATCGAGGTCGCCCGTCGAACTGAGCGCGGCATCGCCAGTGATGCCGAGACCGATGTAGCGGCTCACGCCATCGCCCGCGGTGAGCTGGTAGCGAAGGTCGTCGTGCTTGCCGAGCACCCATTTGCCACCGACCGTGAAGGCGAACGCGCCCTCGCTGTCGCTGATCTCCGATGCAGTGGCGGTTGCAGCGCGATCGATGTCGAGGCTGCGGAACAAGGCGCCGAGGCCGAAGCTGCCCCAGTCACCTTTCCAGCCGTAGCGCAGGGTCAGGTCGGGCAATGCGCCGCGATCCGACTGGATCGTGCCGCCACCGCCGTTCGGGATGATCGTGGTTTCGGGATTCTCGAGCGATGCCGAGAAACCGCCGCTCGTGTAGCGAATCTGCGACTGGCGCACGAACAGGACGCCGTCGGTCGGTCCGATGAAGTCGACCGAATCGGGAAGCGCCGCGGTATCCATGAAGTTCGACCAGGTCTGGCCTGCCAGCCAGTTGTTCCAGTAGGCATAGGCGTGGCGGACGGTTACGCCGTAGGTATTGGTCGCGACCTGGGTGCCGAGCGCGTTGCCGAAGAAATCCATCTCGACGAAGGCGCCAGCCTTGTCGCCGCCATCGGTGATCGTGTCGACACCGATGTTGAAGCGCGAGAATTTGGCGTGTGCATCGTAGTCGACGTCGGAGCTCTCGCCGCCCACCGGAGTCTGGCCTGGCACGTACAGGGCACGCCCGACGGCGCCATCGGCAAGCTGGCCGTCGCTGGCCTTGGTTGCCATGAAATCGGCCTTGATGAAACCGCCGATCTTGACCGTGGTCCCGCTGGGCGATCCCGGCGTCAGCGTGGTCAACTGGATCGGCAGCTTGCCTGCAGGCAAGGCCGGCGCGGCGGCGACCGGGGCCGCTTCGCGTTGCGCGCGGATTTCCGCGGCGAGGCTCTGCAACTGTTTCTCGAGGTCGTTGATGCGTTGTTCGAGCGCCTGCTCGCGTGCTTCGTTTGCCATGGCGATGCCCGGCATGGCCATGAGACAAGCCAGTGAAAGCGCAGACAGGCGCAGTCCGGTGAACTTCTTGATCATGATGACACTCCTCCCCTTGGTGGCGTGCCGAGCATGGGCAAGCATCCGTTCAGCCACCATTAGCCATTGGTCTATACGAGACCAAAGTCGCGCGTCGTGCCACCGGGAGGATTGCGCGTGGCATTATCAGGTGCATTGCAGCATTTGAAGTCTGGAGGTTCCCATGTCGCAGTTGCATCCCGTCCCTGCTGGATTTGCCGCCAAGGCGCGAATCGACAAGGCAGGTTATGCCCGGCTGTATGCCGATTCGATTGCAGATCCAGCGAAATTCTGGGGTGAAGTCGGCAAGCGTCTCGACTGGATGACCCCTTATACGAAGGTCAAGGATGTCTCGTTCGACCCCCGCGACCTGCACATCCGCTGGTACGAGGATGGTGCGCTCAACGTGTCGGCGAATTGTCTGGACCGCCACCTGGCCACGCGCGGCGACAAGACCGCGATCATCTGGGAAGGGGACGATCCGGCGGAATCGCGCCGCATCAGCTACAAGGAGCTGCATGCCGATGTCTGTCGTGCGGCGAACCTGCTGACCAAGCTCGGGGTGGTCAAGGGTGATCGCGTGGCGATCTACCTGCCGATGATCCCCGAGGCAGCCGTGGCCATGCTCGCATGCGCGCGCATCGGTGCGATCCACATGATCGTGTTCGGTGGCTTCTCGCCGGATTCGCTGGCCAGCCGCATCGCAGACAGCCAGTGCAAACTCGTGATAACCGCCGATGAAGGGCTGCGCGGCGGCAAGCATGTGGCGCTGAAGACCAATGTCGATGCGGCGCTCGAACGACCGAATACGAACAGCGTCGAGACCGTGCTGGTGGTCCGTCGTACCGGCAGTCCGGTCGACATGCAGGTGCCGCGCGACCGCTGGTGGCACACGCTGATCGACGGGCAATCCACCCGGCACGATCCGCTGCCGTGCGAGGCCGAGCATCCGCTGTTCATTCTCTACACATCGGGTTCCACCGGCGCACCGAAAGGCGTCCTGCATACGACCGGCGGCTATCTCGTGCACGCCAGCTATACGCATGAGTGCGTCTTCGACCTGCGCGAAGACGACGTCTACTGGTGCACGGCCGATGTCGGCTGGGTGACCGGGCACAGCTATCTCGTCTACGGTCCACTCGCCAACGGTGCGACCACGGTGATGTTCGAAGGCGTGCCGAATCATCCGGACAGCTCGCGTTTCTGGCAGGTTGTCGACAAGCACAAGGTGACGATCTTCTATACCGCGCCGACCGCGATCCGCGCGCTGATGCGCGAAGGAGAGGCGCCGGTCAAGAAGACCTCGCGTGCGAGCATTCGCCTGCTCGGCTCGGTCGGTGAACCGATCAATCCGGAAGCCTGGGAGTGGTACTTCCGCGTCGTCGGTGAAAATCGCTGCCCGATCGTGGACACCTGGTGGCAGACCGAAACCGGCGGCATCCTGATCTCGCCCTTGCCTGGCGCAACCGATCTCAAGCCGGGCTCCGCCTGCATGCCCTTCTTCGGCGTGCGGCCGGCGATCGTCGATGCGAACGGCAACGTGCTCGAAGGCGCCACCGAGGGCAACCTGATCCTGACCGATTCGTGGCCGGGCCAGATGCGCACCGTGTATGGCGATCATCAGCGTTTCATCGACACCTACTTCCGCACCTATCCGGGGAACTACTTCACTGGCGACGGCGTGCGTCGCGACGAGGACGGCTACTACTGGATCACCGGGCGCGTCGATGACGTCATCAACGTATCCGGGCATCGACTTGGAACAGCCGAGGTCGAGAGTGCCCTCGTGGCGCATCCGAACGTCGCCGAGGCGGCCGTGGTCGGCTGCGCTCACGACATCAAGGGCCAGGGCATCTATGCCTATGTCACCCTCAAGGTGGGCGTGGAGCAAACCGAGGGCCTGCGCAAGGAACTGATCGCATGGGTGCGCAAGGAGATCGGGCCGATCGCGACGCCGGACTACCTGCAATGGGCGCCGGGATTGCCGAAGACGCGATCGGGCAAGATCATGCGCCGCATCCTGCGCAAGATCGCCGAGAACGCGCCCGATCAACTCGGTGATACCTCGACCCTGGCGGATCCGTCGGTGGTCAGGAGTCTCGTCGACGAGCGCATGATCCGCGAGTAGAAGATGTCCGTCAGCATGCAGCGATCGCAGAGTAGTTTAGCGTCGACATCCGACTCGGCGAGGAGGGCATCGTGCCTGAAATCCTGATCGCCGATGATCATCCGCTGTTCCGTGACGCCTTGAGTCGTGCCGCGGCACAGGCGATTCCGACGGCCAACCTGCTGCAGGCCGACAGCGTGCCGGCCTTGTTGGCCCTGGTCGACGCGCATCCCGACGCCGACCTGCTCCTGCTCGACCTGCACATGCCGGGTGCGCGCGGTTTCTCGGCATTGGCGCACCTGCGTGGCCAGTGGCCCCAGCTTCCGGTCATCATCGTTTCTGCGCACGAGGAAACCGACGTGGCGCGGCGCGCGCTCGCGCATGGTGCGGCTGGATACATACCGAAATCGCTCGCCGGCGAGAGCATCGTCAGTGCAATCCGCGCAGTACTCGACGGCGAGATCTGGCTGCCTTCGCGGATGGCTGGCGCCAGTGGTGAACTGCGCGATGCCGAAGCCGAGGCCGCGGCCCGCATCGCCGAGCTGACGCCGCACCAGTTCCGCGTGCTGACCATGCTGGCGGATGGCCTGTTGAACAAGCAGATCGCGTACGAACTGGGTGTTTCCGAGGCGACGATCAAGGCGCACATGACTGCGATCATGCGCAAACTGGGTTGCAACAACCGCACCCAGGTCGCGTTGGCGGCAAGCCAGCTCGCGCTCGATCCGGATGCGTTCTCGCCCGGTGGAGCACATCCGGCGTCTGCTGCCGGTTGAAAGTCAGCGGGGACCTCCGATCACGCGTTAGTGGCGCATCGATCCGCTGCCGGCACAGCCACAGCAGTGTCGCGCCGGATCAGTCGATGCGCGCCGGAGCGGCTTCCATGCCGATGTCGGCAGCCGTGTTCACGGAGGGGTGCGCGAGGCTCGTGCGGGAGCGGCGCGAATAGGCCGAGAGCAGGGCGCGCAGCGCCGCAGGGCGAACCGGCTTGAGCAGCACGGTCAGGCCAATCGATTTGGCGCGCTGCTTGAGTTCTGGACTTGCGTCTGCGGTGATCAGGGCGGCGCGCGGCGCCGGGTCGCAGTGGCGTAGCAGTTCGCCGAGAACCTCGATGCCATCGGGACCGCTGCCGAGGTGAAGATCGACGAGGATCAGATCGGGCTTGCGCCGGAGCAGTGCCTGCAGCGCTTCTTCCCGATTCGCTGCCAGGTCACAGCTCAGCCCCCAGCGCGTCAGCAGGGATGACATGCCTTCGAGGATGCTCGGCTCGTTGTCCAGGCACAGCACATGCAGCGCGCGCAACTCACCGGCGAGAGCGGTGCTTCGTGGCGGGGTGAATTCATCGCGGTTGCGCATGCGCACGCGCGGAACCTGGATCGCGAAGCAACTGCCGTGATCGGGCCAGGAGCGCACGCGCAACGGGTGGCCGAGGATGCGCGCGATGCGCTCGCAGATCGACAGGCCCAGGCCCAGCCCCTGTTCACCCCAGGGCGAGGCGCCATCGACGCGATGGAACTCGTCGAAAATCTGCTGCAGTTGCTCGTGCGCGATTCCCAGTCCCGTGTCCCAGAGCTCGATGCGCACATCGTCGCCTTCATGACGTACGCCAAGGACGACCCGTCCCGTGCGCGTGTAGCGCAGCGCGTTGGTACAGAAGTTCTGCAGGATGCGGCGGAGCAGGTGGGGATCGCTGCGGATCACCGCGCGACTCGGGATGACGCGGAAGTCCAGCCCGCGCCGTCTTGCCAGCAGCGAGAATTGCTGGACCAGCGGTTCGATCAGGTCGGCGATGGCGATCTCGCTGATCTCGGGCAGGTACTTTCCGGCATCGAGGCGCGAGCTCTCGAGCAGCGATTCGAGCAGGTCCTCGGCGACGCGGAATGCAGTATCGATGCGCTCGGCCAGCTGCGCGGATTCCGCATCGAGGTTCGGCTGGTGGCGCAGTGCCGAAGTGAACAGGCGCGCCGCGTTGAGCGGTTGCAGCAGGTCATGGCTCGCCGCTGCGAGGAATCGGGATTTGGACAGGTTGGCCGATTGCGCTTCGAGCTTGGCCTGTTCCTGGGCGTCGAGCGCCTCGGTCAATTCGACGGTGCGTTGCGTGACGCGCTGTTCGAGCGTCTCGTTGGCGTTGATCAGGGCCAGCTCGACTTTCTTGTAGTCACTGACATCGGTGAATGTCGTGACGAACCCGCCGCCGGGCAGCTGCTGTCCGCGCATCTCGAGCACGCTGCCATCGGCACGCTCGCGCTGGAACACGTGCGCCGTGCCGGCGCGCATGTGACGCAGGCGCTTGATCACATGCTCGTCCACTTCGCCCGGACCGCATTCACCGCGCTCGGCGTTGTAGCGGATCAGGTCGGCGATCGGCCGACCGACATAGACCAGCCCGTCCGGATAGTCGAACATCTCTAGATAGCGCCGGTTCCACGAAACCATGCGCATCTCGGCATCGACGACGCTGATGCCCTGCGAAATGTTTTCCAGGGTCGTGGAAAGCAGTTCGCGATTGAAGCGCAGTTCCTGCGACGCTTCGTCGAGCAAGGCGACCGCTTCGCTGAAATCGAGGCCGGTACCGCGCAGCGCCGTGGTCAACATGCGTCTCGCCGAGGCCGAACCGATCGCCGCCGCGAGCAGGCGCTCGGTGTACTGGAGCATCGCGCGATCCGCTGCGGCGCTCTCGTCAAGCGTGCTTCCGACGCTCGTTGCGTATTCCTGGAAAGCATTGCCCGCATTCTGCTCGCCGAGAATCCGCCCGGTGATCACGCGCAGATCGGCAATGCTGACACGTCCGCGCCATTCGCCTGCCGCGGCCGAGCCCCGATCGGGTCCGGCGTCGAGGAAGCTTGCGGCACGCAGGCGTTCCTCGACACTGGGACGGAATCGCAACGAGACGAAAACGCAGGCGCCGATATTCGCGAGCAGCGACCAGAACGTGCCATGCGTGATCGGATCCCAGCCGCTCAGGTTGAAGAGCGCGCGCGGGCGCAACCATGCCTGGCCGAACAGGCCATGGTCCACCCATGTCGCGTCGACCCACGCTGCGGTGGCCATGCTCGGCAGGAGCAGGGTGTAGATCCACACGGCAAAGCCGATCACCAGTCCACTGAGGATTCCGCGCCGGCTTGCACCGCGCCAGTAGAGTCCGGCGATGATCGCGGGCGCGAACTGGGCGACGGCGGCGAATGCGAGCAGGCCGATCGCGGCCAGCCCCTGGGATTGCGAGATCGCGCGGTAGTAGGCGAACGCCATCAGTGCAAGCATGACGATCGCGACGCGGCGGATGCGCAGCACGATCGCCGAGACATCGTTGCGCTGGTCGAGCTTGAGTGCGCGCACGCGCAACAGGGCAGGCATGACAAGATCGTTCGAAATCATCGTCGCCAATGCCACGGACGCGACGATGACCATGCCGGTCGCGGCGGAAAAACCCCCGACGTAGGCAAGAATGGCGAGACCATTGTCGGCGTGCGACAGCGGCAGCCAGAGCAGCAGCGCATCCGGGCTGATACCGGCGCCAGCGGCGGCTTCGCGACCTGCATCGACGATCGGCAGGACCAGCACGCAGATGATTGCCAGGTAGACCGGAAACAGGAACCGGCTCTTCGGAACATCGGCCGGATCCTCGCATTCGACTACACCGACCTGGAACTGCCGGGGCAGGCAGAACATCGCGGTGAAGGCGAGCAGGGTTTGCGCGAAGAAACCTGAAGGCAGGCCATCGCGGGCGATCTCGGCAAAAATGCCGATCCTGCCCGGAGTGTCGGCCGTCGGCATGTTCAGTGCGTAGAGACCTACAGCCACGAAGGCGACCAGCTTCATCACCGACTCGGCCGCAATGGCCAGCATCAAGCCATGGTGGTGCTCGGTGGCATCGATTCGCCGCGTTCCGAACAGGATCGCGAACAGGGCCAGCATGATCGCCACATAGAGGGCTGAATCGTTCAGCAGTGGAACGTGTTCGCGCAATGACTGGCCACCGCTGAGGATACCGACGCTGAGCGCAACCGCCTTGAACTGCAGGGCGATGTACGGGATCGCCGCGGTCACTGCAATGATCGTGACCAGTGCGCCGAGCGCATGCGACTTGCCGAACCGCGAGCCGATGAAATCCGCGATCGAAGTGATGTTGTTGGCTTTCGCGACCCGGATCAATCGTTGCAGCAGTCCGCTGCCGAAAACGAACAGCAGGATCGGACCCAGATAGATCGGCAGGAACGAAAGGCTCGATTGCGCGGCACTGCCGACCGCGCCGTAGAAAGTCCATGACGAGCAGTACACGGCCAGCGCAAGGCTGTAGACGACGGGCCTCAGGGCGGGCCGTGTCGGGTAGAGCGGTCGCGAGTCGCCGAAATACGCGATGCCGAACAACATGGCCACGTAGGCCAGCGAAACCAGCATCAGGACCCAGCCTGCAATCACTCGCGTGCTCCCGCCGCGCGATCTGCGCGACCCGCGCACAGACTCGACCGGGAGGCGCCCGAGGTCAAGCCTCGCTGCGCCTGATTGGCCCTGGCTCCCGGTCTTGGACGGAGCGCTCTCCTTCCTGCCCAGGGCGGGACGTGGCCTGGATGGCTGGATGAGGGGATGAGCGAAGCGCGGGAATGAACCGTTGCTCCGAATCTCACCCGCATGCTCCGCCAGGGCCCTCAGCCCAATTCCTCTGCCAGTGGGAGAGGGCTTTGCAGCGGCGGAAAGTCAGCTTGTTGATGCGGCCCGCAAACCGCTTGAAAGCCGTTCAGGGCAAACGGCATCCACGGGCCGGATCAATGCGCCGGTTTCGATTTGTCGTCCGCGACGCGGGCCACCAGAGATGCCGTCGTGTCGCCCTTGCGGCGGACCTGCGCGATCTGGGTGCCGTGCACGATGAAGTAGATGTTCTCGGCGATATTGGTCGCGTGGTCCCCGATGCGCTCGATGTTCTTGGCCATGAAAAGCAGATGCGTGCATGCCGTGATGTTGCGCGGGTCTTCCATCATGTAGGTCAGGAGCTCGCGGAACATGCCGGTGTACAGGCCGTCGAGTTCCTCGTCGCGTGCCCAGGCGAGCAGGGCGCGATCGGCATCGCGGTCGCGGTAGGCGATCAGGACTTCACTGATGATCTCGCCGGCCAGCTTGGCGAGGCGCGGCAGGCTGAACACCGGGCGCACGAGCTCGACGCGGTTCAACGCGATCGCGCGCTTGGCGACGTTGGCGGCGTAGTCGCCGATGCGTTCGATATCCGATGAGATGCGCAGGGCGGCAAGTACTTCGCGCAGGTCGCGTGCCATCGGCTGGCGCAGGGCGAGCAGGCGGACGACATCCTGACTGACTTCGTGTTCGAGGTTGTCGACCTCCTTGTCGCTGGCGACGATGCGCTCGGCGGCATCGCTGTCGCGCTCGACCACGGCGGCGATCGCCGCTTCGAGTTCATTCAGGGCAAGATCGCCCATGCGCTGGATCTCGCTGGTCAGGCGTGCCAGTTCCTCGTCGTAGCTTTTCACGATATGTTCGCCGAGTTGGTTGGTCATGGGGAATTCCTTAGCCGAAGCGGCCGGTGATGTAGTCCTCGGTCTGCTGCTTCGTGGGTTGCGTGAAGAGCTTTTCGGTTTCACCGAACTCGACCAGCTCTCCCAGATACATGAAGGCAGTGAAATCCGAACAGCGTGCGGCCTGCTGCATGTTGTGGGTGACGATCGCGATGGTGAAATCCTCGGTGAGTTCGGCGATCAGCTGTTCGATCTTGCCGGTCGCGATCGGATCGAGTGCGGAGGTCGGTTCATCGAGCAGCAGCACTTCCGGCTTGAGCGCAACCGCGCGTGCGATGCACAGGCGCTGCTGTTGTCCGCCGGAAAGCCCGAGCGCGCTCTGCTTGAGCTTGTCCTTGACTTCATCCCAGAGCGCGCCCTGGCGCAGCGCCTGCTCCACGCGCGCATCCATGTCGGGCTTCTTGAGCTTTTCGTAATGGCGTATCGCATACGCGATATTCTCGTAGATCGACATCGGGAACGGCACGGGCTTCTGGAAGACCATGCCGACCTTGCCGCGCAAGCGATTGAGCGAATACTTCGGATCGAGGATGTTCTCGCCGTCGAGGATGATTTCGCCAGCGGCTTCCTGTTTCGGGTAGATCGCGTAGATGCGATTGAAGATGCGCAGCAAGGTCGATTTACCGCAGCCCGAGGGGCCGATCAACGCAGTGACGCGCTTCTCGGCGATATCGAAACTCACATCCTTCAGCGCGTGGAAGCGGTCGTAGTGGAAGTTGACGTGCTTCGCGCTCATCTTCGGCGTCGTGGCCAGCGCGGACTTGCGACCACTCGCGGCTACCACCGGGGCCGACATGGAAAAATTGAGGTCAGTCATGGCTGATCTTGTTCCTGAGAAGGATGGCCCGCGCGATCAAGCTGAGCACCAGTACGAAGAAGGTGAGGACGAGGGCGCCGGCCCATGCAAGCGTCTGCCAGGATTCATACGGGCTGGCCGTGAACTGGTTCATCACGACCGGCACGCTCGCCATGGGCTGGGTCAGGTCCGCGCTCCAGTACTGGTTGCCGAATGCGGTGAACAGGAGTGGCGCCGTTTCACCACTGATGCGTGCCAGGGCGAGGATGATGCCCGTGACGATGCCTGCCGAAGCACCGCGATAAAGCACCTGCACGATCACCTTCCATTGCGGCACGCCGAGCGACAGCGCTGCCTCGCGCATCTGCGCGGGCACCAGGCGCAACATTTCATCGGTCGTGCGCACGACGACGGGGAGCACGATGAAGGCCAGCGCGATCGCGCCGGCGATGGCCGAGAATCCGCCGCCCATCTGGGCGACGACCAGCGTGTAGACGAACAATCCGAGCACGATCGACGGCGCCGAGAGCAGGATGTCGTTGACGAAGCGGATGACCAGGCCGATCTTGCGCGCACCGGCGTACTCGGCCAGCCAGGTGCCCGCGGCGATGCCAAGCGGCGTGCCGATCAGGATCGCCAGGCCGCACATCATCATGCTGCCGAAGAACGCGTTGGCGAGACCACCGGCCTGCTGGGGAGGTGGTGTCATCTCGGTGAACAGCGCAATGCTGATGCCGCCCAGCCCCTTGCTGACCGTCGTCCACAGGATCCAGGTGAGGAAGAACAGGCCGAATACGGCCGCCACGCAGGACATCACGATGGCGATGCGGTTGACGATGTTGCGCCGGCGGTACAGCCGCTCGGCGACGTTCGCCTTGTCGATCGGGGAGGAAGCCGCTGCGTTCATTTCACGCCCTCGCGCCGGGACAATTGCATCAGCATGAGGCGCGCGATCGCGAGCACGAAGAACGTGACGATGAAGAGGACGAAACCGAGCAGCAGCAGTGCCGATCGGTAGGTGTCGGTGGCCTCGGCAAAGTCGTTCGCGATCAGCGCCGCGATGGTCGTGCCGGGTTCGAGCAGCGAGCCCGAGAAGCGCACGGTATTGCCGACCACGTAGGCGACCGCCATGGTCTCGCCAAGGGCACGACCGAGGCCGAGGAAGACGCCGCCGATGACCGCCGATTTCGTGTACGGCAGGACAACGTCCCAGATCACTTCCCATTTGGTGGCGCCAAGCGCGTAGGCCGATTCCTTGAGCCGTGTCGGCACGGTCAGGAAAACATCCCGCATCACGGCGGTGACGAACGGGATGACCATGATCGCAAGTACGAAGCCGGCGGTGAGCATGCCAATGCCGATCGGCGGGCCCTGGAAAAGCGGTCCGATCAGCGGCAGGGTGCCGAGATGGTCATTGAGCCAGGGCGTCACGTATTCGGTCATGACCGGCACGAGCACGAAAAGACCCCACATGCCGTAGATGATCGACGGGATGCCGGCGAGCAATTCGATGGCCGAGCCGACCGGAGTGCGCAGCCAGATGGGTGCGACTTCGGTGAGATAGATGGCGATCCCGAAACTGACCGGCACCGCGATGAGCATCGCGATTACCGCGGTGACCAGGGTTCCGTAGATCGGAACGAGGGCGCCGTAGCGGTTTTCGACCGGGTTCCATTCTGCGGAGAAGAAAAAGCCCAGGCCTTCCTTCTCGAGGACCTCGCGTCCGCCCCAGAGCATCGACAGCGCGGCACCGGCGAGCGCGATCAGGACGAAGAAGGCGGTGATGGCGAGAACGTAACGGAATCCCTTGTCCTGGAGTTCGTCACGGCGGGACTGGGGTCTGGATACGGAGCCGCGAGCTGCGATCGTCGTCATGTGAAGGCCGCGCAATGAAAGTTCCCGCCGGCGTCTGCCCGGTCAGGACGATATGAACGAGTATTGCCGGACATTATGTCAGCCCGGCCATCCGTCCTGAAGTTGGACCCGCTTCGGCACCCGGAAACCGGCGGTTTCCGGGTGCTTCAGGAGACGTATGCGGCTTACTTGATGCGGTCGGCCCAGTACGCCTTGATCTGCTCGACGAGGCTGTCGGGCAAGGGCACGTAGTCGAGCGCCGACGCCTGGGTCTTGCCGTCCTGGTAGGCCCAGGAGAAGAACTCGCGGGCAGCCTTGGCGCGGTCGGCATCCTTGGCTTGCGCGTGCATCAGGATGAAGTTCGTGGCGGTGATCGGCCAGGAGCCTGCACCCGGGGCATTGGTGATGACGAGGCTGAAGTCGGTCGCATTCTTCCAGTCGGCGCTCGCCGCAGCGGCGGCGAACGACTCGGCGCTCGGCGTGACGAATGTTCCGTCAGCGTTCTGCATCAGCGTGTAGGACATCTTGTTCTGCAGTGCGTAGGACAGTTCGACATAGCCGATCGCGTTCTTGACCTGCTTCACATACGCGGCAACGCCTTCATTGCCCTTGCCGCCGAGGCCGGCCGGCCACTGCACCGAGGTGCCTTCGCCCACGCTGCTCTTCCATTCCGTGCTCACCTTGGAGAGGTAGTTGACGAAGTTGAAGGTCGTGCCCGATCCATCCGAACGATGCACGATCGTGATCTTGCCATCGGGCAGGGACAGGCCGTCGTTGATCGAAGCGATGGCCGGATCGTTCCACTTGGTGACCTTGCCGAGGAAGATGTCGGCCAGCAACGGACCGGTAAGCTTCAGCTTGCCGGCATCGATCCCTGCGACATTGACGACCGGGACCACGCCGCCGATCACCGACGGAAACTGGATCAGGCCCGCCTCGGCAAGTTCCTTCGAGTCCAGCGGCTTGTCGGACGAACCGAAGTCGACCGTGCCGGCCTTGATCTGGGCGATGCCGCCGCTCGAACCGATCGACTGGTAGTTGATCTTGTTCTGCGTTGCGGCGTTGTAGTCGGCCGACCACTTGGACATCAGCGGAAAGACGAAGGATGCGCCGGCACCGGTGACTTCCGCAGCTTGCGCTGCGTTGACGCCGAGCACCGAAGCGATTCCGAGTACGGCTGCACTTATTCTGATCGAGATAGTCACGCTGGCAACTCCTTGGGGATGGGCAACGAAGAATGCGGAGGCGCACTTTGTAGCCCGGCAAGGTTGCAGTCGTGTTACAGGAGCAGGAATGAAAAATGAAGGGTGGGCAGGCAACGCATGGTCGCCGTTCTTCCCCGAATGTCATCGCATGTGCTGAATATTCAGCATCCGGGGCAAGATAAAACGGATCGAAATCAAGGGAATTGAAGCACTCCCCGGATTCTGCGCAGGCAGGTTTGCGGCGCATGGCCGGCGCCATTTCCTAACTGCCGCTTATGTAGTCGGGTCCCTTGCCCACGGTCTTCTCGTAGACGCCCTTGCCGGCGCGCTTGTATTGGGTGAAACCATGCTTTCCTGCATGGCTTTCGCTGGTGCGATGGCTTTGCCCCGAGATCACCTGTGCAGCACTGATGACGCGGTGAACGGGCGCATGACAGTCCGGGCACGCTTCCAGAGCCGGGTCGGACAGCCGTTGCAGCAGTTCGATCCCGTCCCTGCAGCGGGGACAGCCGGCAAGGTCGGCGACGTATTGGTAGATGGGCATGTGCAACAGGATGCGGCCAGGGACCGCCAGGATCAATGCGGATCGAGTTCGAGTTCCGATTCGTCAGTCCGATCCTCGCCGGCTGCAATATCCGACATGTGCTTCCAGCGATTGATGATCTTGCAGAACAATTCTGCGGTGCGCTCGGTGTCATAAACCGCCGAATGCGCCTGGGCCGGATCCCAGCTGCTGCCTGATGCCGCCACGGCGCGGGCCAGCACGGTCTGCCCATAGGCCAGACCTGCCAGGGTCACCGTATCGAAATTGCTGAATGGGTGGAATGGATTGCGCTTGTGGCCAGTCCGGCGTACCGCGGCATTGAGGAATCCGAGGTCGAACGCGGCGTTGTGACCGACCAGGATCGCGCGCTGGCAGTCCGAACTGCGCATCGCCTGGCGTACCGGGGCGAAGATGTGGTCGAGGGCCGCGCGCTCTTCGAGTGCATTGCGGAATGGATGATCGGGATCGATGCCGGTGATCTCGAGCGCGCGCGGATCGATGTTCGCGCCTGGAAACGGTTCCACATGGGTCGAAACCGCGGGTTGCGGAAACACGAAACCGCGATCGTCCATGCCGATCACGACGACTGCGATCTCGAGCAGGGCATCGCGCTCGGCATCGAAACCGCCAGTCTCGACATCGACGACGACGGGCAGGAATCCGCGAAATCGCTCGGCGATGCGGACAACGGATGGGTTGTTGGGCATGCGCAAAGGATAGCCGATCGGTCCGGCCTTGGTGTCCTGCGTGACTGCTGCAGCGTCCGCCCGTGCGATCAACTGAAATATTTGCGCTATTGGCCTGCAACGTGACCGTAACAAATCGTCAATACCCTGCGCAGCCACGGACGACCGAATTGCGGCGTTCGAAGCCTTCCCTCCCACTCATGAGATTTCAACAATGAAACGTCTTGCCCCACGACTGCTTGCCGCGGCAATCATCGCAACCCTGGCCGGGCAGGCCCAGGCCGAGATCGCCATCGATGTGATCGGTCCGTACGAAGTCAGTTTTGAAGGCCTCGTCCAGGCCGATGGCAACTGGTACCACAATGACATGCAGGATCTCGGCGGAACGCTGGGGAATGGCGGTGACGGCAAGGACCAGGAGTTCGAGATGCGCCGGGCCGAACTGGTCCTCAAGGGCAAGGGCACGATGTTCGACTGGGTGCTCGGCTTCGATGCGAAGGCCAACAAGTTCCTCGATGCGAACGTGAAGTGGAAGATCGGCTCGAACTACCTGATGGTCGGCCAGTTCAAGCAGCCGAACAGCCTTGAAGAGCTGAGCAGCACCAAGAACAACGATTTCATTTCCAAGGCGATGGTCACCAATACGTTTGGCGTTGCGCGTCGCGTCGGCGTTGCCTACGGCGATGACGGCAAGAACTGGGGTTACTCGGTCAATGCGTTCGGCCGCGAGCTGACCCGCAATCTCGCCCAGGGCCAGGGCTTTGGCGGCCGCTTCTACTACGCGCCGATGGTCGATAGCGGCAGCCTGCTTCATTTCGGCGTTTCGGCAGTCGACTACGATACGGCCAGGGACACGCAGCGCTGGCGCGTCCGTCCGGATGCGGATCTTTCGACTGGGCGCCTGATCGATACCGGCAATATCCTCAACGCCGATCGCATTCGTACCTATGGTCTCGAAAGCGCGTGGGTCGATGGGCCGTTCAAGGTGCAGGGCGAATACATGCGCTCGACCACGACACGCACCAGTGCCACGACCGCGCCGGACTTTACGGCCGATAGCTGGTATGTCTCGGGCGTGTGGAACCTGACCGGCGAAACCTGGGGCTACAAGAGCGGAACGCCGACCACGCCGTTGCCGAACGATCCATCCGCCGGCATGTGGCAGGTCGGTCTGCGCTACGACGACACCAACCTCAGCGATGGCGCGATCCGCGGCGGCGACGAGCACAACATCACCATCGGCGTGAACTACTACTGGCGCTCGAACTTCAAGATCATGGCCAACTACGTGGCCGCGAAGAGCTCGAAGTACAGCTCGGCTGCCGCTGGCAATGTCGACGACGATCCGAACATCTTCGAGACCCGCCTGCAGTTCTACTGGTAACGGAGCGCACAAGCGCTCGAGGCTCAAGGCTCTCCCGCGACTCTTTCGGCAATCTGCCAGTCGTGATTGAGGTGATGCGCAGCGCGCATCACCTCTTTTTTATGCCGATGCCGGGGTTTTCAGCCGGTAGCCGCACAGGTCGCGTATCAGACAGGCCGGGCACTCGGGCTTGCGCGCCTTGCACACGTAGCGACCGTGCAGGATCAACCAGTGATGGGCATCCTGACGGAACTCCGCGGGCGTCACGCGGACCAGCTTGTCCTCCACCGTGCGCACGTCCTTGCCCTTGGCGAGACCGGTGCGATTGGCGACGCGGAAGATATGCGTGTCGACCGCAATGGTCGGTTCGCCGAAGGCGGTATTGAGGACGACGTTGGCCGTCTTGCGACCGACGCCAGGCAGGGCCTCCAGTGCTTCACGATTTCGCGGCACGTGACCGTCATGCCGGTCGACTAGGATCCGGCACGTCGCGATGACGTTCTTCGCCTTGGCGTTGAACAGGCCGATCGTCGAGATATGCCGCTTGAGTTCCTCCTCACCAAGATCGAGCATCGCCTGTGGCGTATTCGCGAGCGGATACAGCCGTCGCGTCGCCTTGTTGACGCCGACGTCGGTGGCCTGTGCCGAAAGAATCACGGCGATCAGCAACTCAAACGGGCTCGTGTAGTCCAGTTCCGTGGACGGCTTCGGATTGAACTCGCGCAGGCGCGTGAACATTTCGACCACGTTTTCGCGCTTCATTGCGATGACGATCCGTCTGTCCGGTTTGTCATCGCTTCACGCTTTGCCTTGCCGCGCGCGATCGCTTCAAGCACCGCATCGCGACTGATCGGCGCCACGCGTGGCGCATCGATCCGTTGCCCTGTCTCGCGACGTGAATTGCGCTCGCCGCCCTTGCGCGCCAGACGCCGGTTGCGGGCCTCGAAGCGTTGCCTTGAATGGATCGCACGATCGAGTATTTCCGCTCGCATGAGGGGCATGGCCGAAGTCGCAACCATCACGATGCAGTCGACCGGACATGGCGGGATGCACAACTCGCAACCCGTGCATTCGGTGGCGATGATCGTGTGCATGCGCTTCGCCGAACCAACGATCGCATCGACCGGACAGGCCTGGATGCACTTGGTGCAGCCGATGCAGACATTCTCATCGATGACCGCGACGGTCGGATTGGATTCGATGCCAAACGCCGCGTTCAAGGGTTTCGATGCGCGCCCGAGCAGAGCTGCCAGCGCGTCGACACCGGCCTGGCCGCCCGGCGGGCACTGATCGATGTCGGCCGCGCCGCTCGCGATCGCCTCGGCATAGGGGCGACAAGCCGGATAGCCGCAACGCGTGCATTGCGTTTGCGGCAACAGGCAGTCGATCTTCGCGACGAGACTTGCACTCATGCGTTGTGCGGGTTCAATGCGCCTTCGGCGCGAGATTGAAGTTCGCCAAATGATGCAACAGGCCTTTCACGCCAGCGATGGTGGCAGGTTCGGCAGCGGAGCCGGTGGGTGAAGCCGAGTCCGAAAACCAGGGACAGCAATCCGAGGGGTCCGAAAAGAAAAAGAACAAATCGCACCCAGTCCCGTGGACGCGGGTTCCACTCGGTTTCCAGGCCGGAACATTGCGGACAGCATGAATGGTCACACTCCTCCTCGGCGAACCGGAGCGCGCCTGTTCGATAGGCCTCGGCGAGGCCACTCGCCATTTCCAATTGGGAGAGGGGAACCATCACGCGAAAACCGCCGTACGCAAAAATCTGGAGCCAATCCAGACGCACGAAATTCTCGTCGAACAGATGGGCATCAAGATCATTTGCGCGCAACAGTGCTACCAGGGCCAACCCATCGAGATAGTCGCAAGTACGTTCCACGCAGCGCATGACGTCCTCCGTGATCCGCGATGACTACCGAACCGTTGCGCCCGGTGCGGCTCCGGCATCGACGTCGAGCAGCTTGAGGTCGGCGCCGCCGCTGCCGGCCGAAAGGATCATGCCTTCGGACAGGCCGAAGCGCATCTTGCGAGGGGCGAGGTTGGCGATGAAGATGACGTTGCGGCCGATCAGTTTTTCCGGTTCGGCGTAGGCGGCGCGGATACCCGAGAAGATCTGGCGCTGGCCGAGTTCGCCGGCATCGAGCTTGAAGCGCAGCAGCTTGTCCGAACCTTCGACGAAGACGCACTCGATGACCTTGCCGACGCGCAGATCGAGCTGGGAAAAATCCTCGATCGATATCGGCGTGCTTGAGGCTCCCGGGTTTCCAGCCGTGGCATTGACTGCGACGGCCGGGACGGTTTGAGCCGCGATGGTTCTCGCTTCGGCCGCAGCTGGTTTCGGCGGAGCCGCAAGCGAGTCTTTCGAGGCTTCGATCATCGCGGCGATCTGCTTCGGGTCGACGCGCGTGGCGAGCGGCTGGTAGGCGTTTATCGTGTGCTCGAAGCGATGGCGCCGGATTTCGCCAAAGCGATCGAAGGGCGCATCGGCCAAGGCGAGGAAACCCTCGGCATTCGCAACGAGGCGCGGCAGCGCCGGCTTCAAGGCGCAGGCAATCGCGCGAAACAGGTTGATGCCGGTCGTCAGGACAACGTGCAGTTCATCACGGCGTGCCGCGTCCCTGGCCAACGCCCACGGCGCCGTATCGGCAATGTATGCATTGGCCTGGTCGGCGACCTGCATGATCTTCGCAAGCGCCCGGTTGAAATCATCCTGAGCGTAATGCTCGACCGCTTCGACCAGTGTCGATGCGCACAGATCGAGCATTGCTGCTGCGCGTCCCTCGTATTCCGGCGCATCGGCTCCTGCCCGGATCGATTGGAAATCCGCCGCGAGGCGATTGTCGAAATTCGCTTCGAGCAGCTTCGCGCAGCGGCTCGCGATATTGACGAACTTGCCGACGATATCGGCGTTGACGCGCTGGGCGAAATCGTCGAGGTTCAGATCAAGATCGACGACGCCGCCCGAGGATTTGGCCGCGAAGTAATAACGCAGGTATTCCGGATTGAGCCCCACGTCGAGCCATGTTCTGGCCTGGATGAACGTACCGCGCGACTTGGACATCTTCTCGCCGTTGACGGTGAGATAGCCGTTGACGTGCAGAGCGGTCGGCACGCGGAAATTCGCGCCATGCAGCATGGCCGGCCAGAACAGGCCGTGGAAATTGACGATGTCCTTGCCGATGAAGTGGTGCAGCTCGGCCGGACTGTCGGCATCGAGATACTCGCCGAACGAATAGCCCTTGATGTCGCAAAGCGCCTTGAAGCTTGCGAGATAACCGACCGGCGCATCGAGCCAGACATAGAAGAACTTGCCCGGCGCATCGGGAATCGGGAAACCGAAATACGGCGCATCGCGCGAGATATCCCAGTCGCGCAGGCCGCCTTCGGCATTGAGCCACTCGCCGAGCTTGGCGATGACGCCCGGATGCGCGACGGGCTTGCCGTGCGTGAGCGTGCCGGCGAACCAGTCGCGCAGCAGGCTCTCGAACTGGCCCACGCCAAAGAAGAAATGCTCGGAATCACGCAGCACCGGCTCCGCGCCCGACATGACCGAGCGCGGATTCTTCAGATCGGTCGGTGCGTACGTGGCACCGCAGTTCTCGCAGTTGTCGCCGTATTGATCGGGCGTGCCGCAATTCGGGCACTCGCCGCGGATGTAGCGATCCGGCAGGAACATTTGCTTGACCGGATCGAAAAGCTGCTTGATCGAGCGGCGTGCGATATGGCCAGCATCGCGCAGCCTGGTGTAGATCGTCTCGGCAAGTTCGCGGTTTTCGGTCGAATGGGTCGAATGGTAGTGGTCGAAGTCGATCGCGAAATCGGCGAAATCGCGTTCGTGCGAGGCCTGGATTGGCCTGATGAAATCTTCCGGACTCAGGCCGGCCTTTTCAGCGGCGAGCATGATCGGCGTGCCGTGCGCATCATCAGCGCAGACGAAATGCACCGTATGCCCCTGCATGCGCAATGCGCGAACCCAGATGTCGGCCTGCACGTAACCGAGCAGATGGCCGACATGCAGGTGCCCGTTGGCATAGGGCAGGGCGTTGGTGACAAGGATCTTCCTTGCAGGGCTGCTCATTCCGACCGGATTCCGCGCGTTTCAGGGCGCGGAATTATCGCATGCACCGCCAGCTACAGGGTGCAGCCGAGACTGCCGAGCTTCGTCCGCGCAAGTCCGCGCGCCCTCTGGCACTGCCGGGCCACGCGCTGGGCATCGACGCCGCGGGCGATGTTGCCCACGATCGCGCGTACCGATGCGTGGAGTTCGCGCGCCATTTCCTTGCGTGCATCCGGCGAAAGACGGGAGTTCAGGCACTGGCGATACGCTTCGACGTAGTCGTCGCAGTCGGGAAATCCGGTCTTCTCGTACGGAGGAATATCCCCCTGGACCGGCGGAGGCGGAGCGCCGACTGCGGCGACGGGCGCCTGTTGCGGTGGCGTGGCTGGCGTTGTCGCAGCCGGTTGCTGAGGCGCTGCGGCGCTTGCCGGCGCATCGGGTATGCCCGAGGGTTGGTCCTTGTTGCAGGCTACCAGGGCGAACGCGAACGGCAGGAGCAGGATCATTCTGGGCAAGGTCATCTGCGGTCCTTCAGGAGTGGGTTCCGGACTCGATTGGACTCCATCGGGTCGGAACAGTTCGTGATGATTTTCGATCCTGCGTTCAGGATTGCATCGGATCGGAAGCCGAAGCGGATCGAAGCACGGTTCGAGGCGGTACACTAGCGGTCTTTGCACGATTGATCGAGTCCATGAGCGAAACCGTTGAGGAACGAGTCAGGAAGTTGATTTCAGGGATCATCGATCCGCACAGCGGACAGGACCTCGTTTCCGCTGGCGCACTGCGCGGTGTCGGTGTCTCGCAGGGGCGCGTGTCGATCGATATCCAGCTCGGCTATCCGGCGCTTTCCTGGCAGTCGACGTTGTCGAGCCAGGTCAAGGCTGCGCTTGAAGCGGACGCGATGATCGAGTCGGCTGCGGTCAGTGTCTCGTGCCGGGTCGGTGCGCATCGGGTCCAGGAAGGCCTGACCCCAATGCCGAACATTCGCAACGTGATTGCGGTCGCTTCGGGCAAGGGCGGGGTCGGCAAATCGACGGTCGCCGCGAATCTCGCGTTGGCATTGCGCGCGGAAGGCGCCAGCGTCGGCGTACTCGACGCCGACATCTACGGTCCGAGCCAGCCGCGCATGCTCGGGCTTTCGGGCAAGCCCGATACCAAGGATGGCAACCGCATCGAGCCGAAGCTCAATCACGGCATCCAGGTCATGTCGATCGGCTTCCTGATCGAGGAAGACACGCCGATGATCTGGCGCGGACCGATGGTTACCCAGGCACTGCAGCAATTGCTCAGCGACACCAACTGGGTCGATCTCGACTACCTGGTCATCGACCTGCCACCCGGCACCGGCGACATCCAGCTGACCTTGTGCCAGCGCGTTCCGGTTTCCGGCGCGGTCATCGTCACCACGCCGCAGGACATCGCGCTGCTCGATGCGCGCAAGGCACTCAAGATGTTCGAGAAGGTCAATGTGCCGGTGCTCGGCATCATCGAGAACATGTCGACCCATCGATGCACCCACTGCGGCCATGAGGAACACCTGTTTGGCGAAGGCGGCGGCCAGCGCATGGCTGAACAGTACGGCGTGCCACTGCTTGGCGAGCTGCCGCTCGACATCCGCATCCGCGAGCAGGCCGACCAGGGCACGCCGGTTGTCGCGGCGCTGCCGGATTCGGAAATTGCCAGCCGCTATCGCACGATCGCGCGCAATTCCGCCGCGCGTCTTTCGCTGCAGGCGCGCAACAAGTCGATCCAGTTCCCGAAGATCGTCATCCAGAACACCTGATCGTGGGTGTCCGTTTCCTCTCCGCGGTCCTGTGCCTGTTCGCGCTCGCGGCCTCGGCGCGGGCCGATGACGCGCTCGAGCGCCTGCTTGCGGCGGCAATTGCCCAGGTCGGCGTGACGACATCCTACGAACAGGCCTACGCGGCACTGGACTATCCGGGCGGCGACGTGCCGATCGCGCAGGGCGTCTGTTCCGACGTGGTGATCCGCGCGATGCGTGCAATCGGCGTGGACCTGCAGGTCGAGGTTCATCGCGACATGCGCGCGCATTTCAGCACCTATCCGGCACTTTGGGGATTGCGCCGCCCGGATCCGAACATCGACCACCGGCGGGTTCCGAATCTCGAGACCTGGCTCGCGCGTCAGGACAGAAGCAGGCCGGTCTCGGTCGATCCGGCGGACTATCTGCCCGGCGATTTCGTATCGTGGCGCCTGGACGGGGGCCTCGCGCATATCGGCATCGTCGCCGACCTGCGCAGCGCGGATCTCCAGCGCCCCCTGATCATTCACAATATCGGCGCCGGAGCCCGCGTCGAGGACGTCCTGTTCGCCTGGAAGGTGAATGGGCACTATCGCTGGCTGCCGCTGCCCGCGCGCCGGTGACCGCATTGGCTTCGTTGTCCCACCCAATCAACCGCAATCGAGAGACTTCATGAGCATCAAATCGGATCGATGGATACGCCACATGGCTGAACAGCAGCGGATGATCGAACCGTTCGAGCCGGGCCAGGTCAAGCTGAACGCCTCGGGTGGGCGGATGATCTCTTATGGAACATCGAGTTACGGCTATGACGTGCGCTGTGCCGCCGAGTTCAAGATCTTCACCAACATCAATTCAACGATCGTCGACCCGAAGCATTTCGAGTCGGGAAACTTCGTCGATTTCAGTGGCGACGTCTGCATCATCCCGCCCAACTCGTTCGCGCTGGCGCGCACCGTCGAATACTTCCGCATACCACGCAAGGTGTTGACGATCTGCCTCGGCAAATCGACGTATGCGCGTTGCGGGATCATCGTCAACGTGACCCCGCTGGAACCCGAATGGGAAGGTCACGTGACGCTCGAGTTCTCGAACACGACCCCGCTGCCGGCACGCATCTACGCAAACGAAGGCGTGGCCCAGATGCTGTTCCTCGAATCGGATGAAGAGTGCGAAACGAGCTACCGGGACCGTGGTGGCAAATACATGGGCCAGGTCGGGGTGACCCTGCCGCGGACTTGAGCATCGGTGGTAGGCTTGCCGTCTTGTCAGATTCCGGAGTGTGGCTACATGGGTTTTGCGATCAAGCTTCAACCGTTTCGACTGTTGATCCTGTTGCTCGTCGTGCTCGCCCTCGCGGCCTGCGCGGGCGGCAGGAAGACTGCCGCGAATCTCGCGCCGGTCGTCGTGCCCCCGACATTCGATGTAACCCTGGTGGCAGCGAAGGAAGGCCAGTTCGACTACCAGAACGTGCCACTCACCGCCGAAGACCTTCGCGCCGCGCTCAATTTCCGCAAGGAGCAGTCGTTGCCGATGGCCACCGTGCTGCTCACGCGCGGCGAGAAGCAGAAGGTCAAGGACAACCATATCGTTGCCCTGGCGCGGGTTGCAGTAGCGCTCGGGTTCAAGGCCTACGTCAATGACGACGGCGAGATCAACGAAATCCGCACGACGGTCAAGAGTGCGGAAAACTCAGAAGGGGAATGAAATGACAAGCATGATTCGTGGCTTGCGCGTTGTCGCCGCATCCGTCCTGCTCGGCGTGTTCATGGCCGGCGCCGTGCATGCCGGAGATATCCGCGATGGCCGGGCCATCGTCACTCCGATGAAGGACGGCCAGTACAGGATCGATAGCTACACGTTCGGCAAGGCTGAACTTTTCGGATACATCAGCGACCTCAAGGAAACCAAGAAGATCACCGGGATCGTGTTGAAGAATGGGCGCAGCGACGACAAGAAGGCATCCGAGGAACAGCGCCATTCGGTCGCCAGTATCGGCAATACCTTGCAACTTGAAACCTTCACCCAGGATGGCAAGGAACTCACGCCGCTGTCGATGGAGTAGCTTTCCGCGCGTTGACCAGGCCGCCCGAGGATTCTGGCAGGCCTTGGCCAGCCCGCGTCGTACTTCCCGTTACGCGAGCACGATGGCGTGGATCCTCGGTGCCGGCCTGCTCGCTTTCGGCAGCGGCGCAAGCATGGCTGCCAACCCGCTGAGTGTCTGGAAAGAGCGCCTGTTCGGCGAACGCACGATCCAGTCGCCGATCCGCGAAGCGTCGCCGGAAGGCGTGGTCCTGCTTGGCCTCAAGCGTCCGGAACGCCTGCGCATTGGTCCCGATGCCGATCAGCGCGATTTTCCGAAAGGCAAGAGTCGCTACCGCGAAATCGAACTGCAGCGCGAGTTCGAGCATGTCGCCCTGCGGATCCAGGTGCTTGCACAGCCGAACCCGAAGGGACGCGGCAACGTGGTCTTCAATCCGATCGTCTATGTGATCGGTGATGACGACAAGGTTCGCGACAGCAAGCCGGCCGATCCCCTGGTCCTCGATATCCGGCCGTTCAAGCCAACCCGCCTGCTGGCCTGCATCCCGCTCGACAAAGTCCGGAGGATTGCCGTTGCGACCCCGGAATCCGCGCGCGGGAAGTCCTACGAATCGAAGGCACGCGACAAGGTGAAGGCGTCGAGCAAGGATGGATTCTTCTATGCGACCGATCCGGTCAAGGTCAGCCTGCCGTATGCCGATACCGGCGACCTGATCGTCGAGGTGATTCGCGCGGACAACAAAGGCGAGGGTTGCTGAGTCGCTTCGTCAGTGAGTGGTCCCGCCTGAAATCGGCAGATCTTCGTGGATGCGCAGGGCGCATGCGATGGCTTTCCTGATTGCGTACACCATCGTGTCGAGTGCCATGTCTGGATCACCGGGATGCCGCGCCGACTGTTGTGGCAGCCACGGCACATGGATGAATCCGCCGCGAGCCGACTCGTGCTCGCTGGCCAGCAGGTGCGCCAGCCAGTAGAAGATCTGATTGCAGACATAGCTGCCGGCACTCAGCGAAAGCGTCGAATGCACGCCATGCGCCGACAATTCCGCATGCATGGCCTTGACCGGCAGGGTCGAGAAGTACGCGCCGGGACCTCCCTCGAGGACCTCCGCGTCAATCGGCTGCAAGCCTGCATTGTCGGCGATGCGGGCATCGATCAGGTTGATCGCCACGCGTTCGAACGAAATGCCGGCCCGGCCGCCGGCCTGACCCAAGGCGACGACCAGCGTCGGCTTATGCCGATCAAGCAGCTCCGCGAGGACCAGCGGAGCATCGCTGAACGAGACCGGCAGCACGCCCGAGACGATACGGTGAGCCTCGATCGTCTCGCCTGCAAGCTGGTTGGCGATCTCCGCGGAGGGGTTGATCGTGTCGCCGGCGAAAGGCTCGAAGCCGAGCACGAGCACGACGGGCCCGCTCACCGGAACACCAGCACGATCATCAGCAGGATATTGACGACCATCAGCGCGAGCGCGGTGGGAACCTGCGATCGGATCACGCCGTACTGGTCAGGCAGTTCGAGCAGGACGGCGGGCACGATATTGAAGTTGGCCGCCATCGGCGTCAGCAGGGTGCCGCAATAGCCGGTCAGCATGCCGATCGCGCCGAGCACGGCAGGATCGGCACCGTGCCTGAGGATCAGCAAGGGCAGGCCGATGCCGGCCATCATGACCGGGAATGCGGCAAATGCATTGCCCATGATGATCGTGAAAAAGACCATGCCGAGCGCGAAGGCGAGCAGACAGGCGATGCGGCTGTCGATCGGTATGACGGCGGCAGTGAGCGCAGCAATCGTGTCGCCGACTCCGGTCGCCGCAAACACGCCGCCGAGGGTAGCCAGGATCATCGGCAGCAATACCGCCCAACTCAGCGAATCGAGCAGTCGGCGCCCCTCGAGTATCGATTGCATCGGTCGCGCACGAGTGCTGCGCAGGGCCGCACCAAGCGCAAGGATGCTGGCCAGCCCGAGCGCAGTCAGGGTAAGGTTTTTCGGATCGAGCAGGTTGATGCCCCGCGACGACAGGAATTTTCCGCCGAGATACAGCGCAACCGTCAGCAGCGGAATCGCCAGTGCCGGGGTGAACAGGCGGTTTCCGAGGCGCGTTGCCGATGCGACACGGCGCTCGTGTTCGCCTAGAGCGTCCGCCGTGACGCGTTGTCGTCCTCGCGCAGCGAGCAGGCCGAGTGCAATGACGCCGACGCCCATTGCCTGCGCAGGCCATTTTTCGCCGTGTGTCGTGGCGGCAAGGATCAAGTCGCCGAGCACGAAGGGTCCGGCCAGGATCATCCAGAATGCGGCGATCGAATAGTGCCGTTCGCGCAGGTTGAGCAGGGCTGTCGCAATCAGGAATGCACCGACCAGCCAGTAGAGATACTCAAGGCGCAGCATCGGCTGCCCCGTTGGCGCGTTTGCGTTCGCGTTCGAGGCGCCGTTGCAACAGGCGCACGCGCAACGCATGGATGACGAAGGCGGCGATCGCGGTGGGCAGTGCCCAGAGCGAGATCGCCAGCGGTTCGAGCACGATGTCGTTGCGCGCATAGAAGCCCTGGATCAGCAACACCGCGCCGAACGCCATGAACACGTCCTCGCCGAAAAACAGGCCGACATTGTCGGTCGCGGCCGCGCTGGCGCGTACGGTCGCGCGTTCGGCGTCGCTGAGCGGGCCGCCGAGGGTGCGTTCGGCAGCGGCTTCGCTCATCGGCGCGACGAGCGGCCGTACCGTCTGCGGGTGACCCGCGACATGGGTCAGGCCGATCATGCTGAGCAGTTGGCGCAGGCCGAGATAGGCGACCTGGAAACGGGTCAGGGTCAGCCCGCGGAAACCGCTGATCCAGTTGCGCGCGTGTTCGCGCAGACCGTAGTGCTCGAGCAGGCCGATCACCGGCAGGGTCAGCAGAAACAGCAACAGGGTCCGGTTCTCGACGAAGGTCTGGCCGAGCAAGGCAAGCAGGTCGGGAACACGGATGCCGGCCGCCAGTGCACTGACGACGCCGGCGATCACCACGACCAGCACCGGATTGCGACGCAGCGCAAATCCCGCGATCACGGTCGCGACGCCGAGCAGGGGCCAGTAGTTGATGGATTCCGGCATGACTAGCTCCTGGTCATCCTGCGGATCCTGGCCGCGGTTCGCGTGACGAGTGCAGTCGTCCGCCCGCGCCGATGCCGAAGCCGGCTTCGTGGAAGGCATCGCGCAGGCGCCGCGCGAGTTCGACGGCGTCTTCGCGGTCGCCATGCAGGCATAGCGTGTCGGCGTTCACCGCCAGTCGCGTGCCATCGAGCGTATCGACCGCAGCCTCTCGCAGGATCGACAGCGCCTGGGCGATCGCATGCCCGATATCGCCGATCACTGCTCCCGCTGCACCGCGCGGGGCGAGGCTGCCGTCCGCAAGGTAGCGACGGTCGATGAAGGCTTCGTGGGCAACCTGCAGGCCCGCGCGCAGACCTGCCGCAGGCAGTTCGCTGCCGGCAAGGCCGACCAGAACCAGTTGCGCGTCGAAATCGCGCACGCACCCGGCGATCGAGTCTGCGAGCCTCGCGTCACCCGCTGCCTGGTTGTAGAGCGCGCCATGCGGCTTGACGTGGGCGAGCCGGATGCCTTCCGCACGCGACAATGCAGCGAGTCGCTGCAGCTGTTCGCCAACCAGCGCGTGGACCTCGGCCGGAGTCAATTGCAAGGCGCGCCGGCCAAACTGTTCGCGATCGGCGTAGCCCGGGTGCGCTCCTGCGACGACGCCGAACTCGCGGCACAGGCGCAGCGTCTCGCGCATGCTGTCATCGTCACCGGCGTGTGCGCCGCAGGCGATGTTCGCCGAGCTGATCAGCGGCATGATCGCCGCGTCATTTCCGCAACCTTCACCGAGGTCGCAGTTGAGATCAATGCGGCGGAGCATGTCGAGGTCGACTCAGTGGGCCGGTGGTCCAAGTGCAGGCGCCTGCCAGAGCACGGCTTCCGGTTTGCCGCCGAGCATCTGCGCACGCACCAGCGGAATCGGCGGGCCGCCGAAGCTCAGAAATGCATCATGGAATGCCTTCCAGCCCGCGCGACCGCCATGCGTTGCGGTCCAGTCTTCGCGCAACTGCATGATCATGAGCTTGCCGAGGGTGTAGTTGAGGTAGCCCGGATCGTAGGTGCCGCGCGCCGCCTGCTGGCGCGCATTGCCGGGATCCTGGAAACCCTGCTCGCGGAACATTGTCTCGGATTCGGCCAACGTCATCGTCCCGGTGTGCATGCCGATCGCGGAAAGGAAACGCACGTTGCGCAGCAGGGCTTCACTGAGCTGGCCGATGTGCGCTTCCGCGGAAGAATCCCCAAGGCCGGCGTCGAACATCATCTCCTCGGTGTAGTGCGCCCAGCCTTCGGCATAGGCATAGCCGACAAACAGGCGTCCAAACGTCCACTTCGCGCGATTGGCATGCAGGAACTGCAGGAAATGCCCGGGCCACACTTCGTGCGCCGAAGTGAACAGCAGCACGTCGCGGCCCGGCACGTAGGCATCCTGCTCGGCCTGCGGCCAGGTCGGATCGGGCGGCGCGATGTAGTAGGTCGACGGCAGATTGGTCTCGTAGGGCCCCGGTATCTCGATGTAGGCGAAATTCCAGCGATTGAACGGCGGAGCTTCGTCGACCAGGGCTTCCTCGGTTCCCGGAATCGTGACGAGATCCTTGTCGACAAGGAACTGGCGCAGGCTGGCCAATTGCCTGCGCGCGCCTTCGACCGCGCCGCCTTCGGGCTTGTCCTCGCCGACCTTGAGCACGCATTGTTCGAGTGACTTGCCCGCTGCGAAATCGTGGCAGGCCGCCTTCAACGATTCGAGATTGCGGGAAAGATCGGCTTCGCCGAGGGCCTTGAGCTTGTCGAGAGGAATGTCGACGCGTTCGCTGGCATGCAGCATCTTGCTGAATTTCTCCGCGCCAAGCGCGAAATCGCCATTGGCGGTCGCCTTTTGCGCCGCGTACCAGTCGGCCATATCCCGGGTCGCCTTGATCGCGGCGGCATTCGACGCCTTGAAGCGCGCCTGCAGCGCCTCGTCGTGGATGTCGGCAAAGATCGCGGGCACATCGTCGCTGAAGAAACTCGAGTAACCGCCGAACGTGGCGACGCCGAGATCGACATACGAGGCCGGCAGCGGCGTCTTCATGTTTGCGCGGATCTGTTCGATCGCCTTCGGCAGCGCTTCCTGGTAGGCGACAAAGGCCGCCATGCGCTGGGCCAGCAGTGCATAGGGCCGGGTCAGGTACATGCTCGGCGAAAGGTCGCCTGCATAGAAAGCCGGATTGTTGTACGGGAAACCCGAATCCTCCAGCGTGAACAACTGGCCATCGATGACGGCCAGTACATACTCGCGCTGGAAACGCTGCCCGGCATCGAGCCGGTCATCGCCGAAGGCGGCGATTGCATCGCGCTGCGCGTGCAGCCAACCGGCCGTCGCGGTCAACGCCGCGGCCGAATAGTCCGGCAGCTTCCCGTCGTACTCGTGTTTGCCGGCACTCGCGGCAAACGTCGGGTAGTGATCGAAGTAGGCGTCGATGAAGGCATCGACGGTCGCGTCCCAGGAGGCAGCTTCGCTGGCCGTCGCAGGAACCGCTTGTGGCGCGGATCCGGCCTTGGGCGTGGACTCGGCGGATTGCCGGCAAGCGCCCAGCAGCAGGCATGCAAGCAGGGCAGCAAGCGGCAGGGTGCGGAACGCTGGCATCGCTGAACTCCGGTCTGGAAACGTTCGAGACTAGGCAATTGCACGCAGGCGTGCAATCAGCAGAAGTCACGTCAGCCCAGGGCGATCGACATGCGCACGAGCCGCTGGCGTTGTTCGATGCGCTTGCGTTCGGCCAGCGCCGCATCGCAGCGCACGAAGCGCAATGCATCGCCGGGGCGCAACTGGGCGAGTCGCGGCAGATCCGCACGGATGGCGTGAGCGATGCGCGGATAGCCGCCGTGCGTCTGTGCGTCGGCGAGCAGCAGGATCGGCTGGCCATCCGCCGGCAGTTGCAGCGTGCCGGGCATGACCGGCTCGGAAATCCGTTCCTGCGGATCGGCGATCGTCAAGCCGGGCCCCTGCAGGCGAAGGCCCTGCCGATTGCTTGCGGCGCTCACTTTCCAGGCGGTGGCGAACAGGGCGTGGTCATCGGTGATCGCATCGTGGCCGGGCAGCAGATGCACGATGGCAGGTCGCGCGAGATCAAGGTCCGGCGCTGGATCGACCCAGCGAGCATCGATGACCGGCTCGCTGCAATCGGGTCGAAATCCATCGGCAACGACGAGGCGGTCGCCAGCGCTCAGCGGACGACCCGCTACTCCGCCGAAAGCCGCGCGCAGATCGGTACTCCTGCTGCCGAGCAGCGGTTCGCAATCCAGGCCACCCGCAATGGCCAGGTAGGCTCGCGCACCAAGCCGGCACGCGCCAAGCTGCAACACGCTGCCGGCGGGCAGGTCGACACGACGCCAGCACGGGATCGCCAGGCCATCGACGTCGGCATCGATCTGGGCGCCGCAGATCGCCACGCGCGCCGCATGCTCGAAATGCAGGCGCGGGCCGGTCAGCGTGATCTCGATCGCGGCGAGACCCGTCGCATTGCCGACCAGTCGATTGGCGATCGAATACGAGTAGGCGTCCAGCGCGCCGCTGCGGCCGACGCCAAGGTGTCGCCAGGCCTGGCGTCCGTCGTCCTGCACGCTGCTGAGCAATCCCGGCGAGATGACCAGCACGCTCATGCGTTCGGACCGGCGGAGCGGCTGGCGTCGACGAAGCGTACGAGGTCGCCTGGTTCGAGCAGGGTGACGGGTGCGCGCGCCGCATCGAACAAGAGGGCGTCAGTGCGCCCGATGATCTGCCAGCCACCGGGGCCACTGCGTGGATAGATGCCGGTCTGTGCGCCTGCAATGCCGACGCTGCCGGCGTGAACCTCGATGCGCGGCGTTGCGCGTCTCGGCATCGCGATGCTGGCGTCCATGCCGATCAGGTACGGGAAACCCGCGGCAAACCCGAGCATGCCGACGCGATACTCGGCCGACGCATGGCGCTGGACCACCTGTTCCGGGCTCAGGCCGGCGTGCGCGGCAACGGCGTCGAGATCAGGACCGTAATCACCGCCGTAGCGGACGCGGATTTGATGGGATCCCACGGCAGGCAGATGGCCGTCAGCGATCGCATCGAAGTCGCGCGTGGCGAGCCAGCCGCGCACCGCGCCAAGCGGGTCGGCGACGTCGCTCATGGCATCGAGATCGACACAGACCGCCAGTGTGGCAAAGGCCGGAACGACATCGAGCAGCCATGCGGGGCGCTCGCGTCGCAGCAACGCGGCGCAGGCATGCACGTGCTGATTGATCGTCGCATCGATTGCGCTGCCGAAGCGCAACAGCAGGGCATCCTCGCCGAGCGGCTCCACGGTAAACAGCCGGCTCACCCGCGCAGCAATCCCTGCAGCAGGGCGATCCGCTCGATCAGTGCTTCGGGAGCATACGGATCTGCCTCGACCCGGCCCCAGACCGGCGCCGGCCAGGCCGGATCTTCCTCGAAGCGGGCAATGACGTGCACGTGCAGCTGCGGCACGACATTGCCAAGCGCGGCCACATTGAGCTTGTGCGGGCGGAAGGCATCGCGCAGCAGGCGCGCGCTGCGATCGGTTTCATCGCTGAGCTGGTGGCGTTGCTGCGGATCGAGGTCGATCAGGTCGCGCGCCCCGACCACGCGTGGCACGAGGATCAGCCACGGATAGTTCGCGTCGTCCATCAGGCGCAATTCGCACAACGCGAACCGGGCGAGTGGATGCGTGTCCGCGGCAAGTCGTGCATCGAGTTCGAAATGCATGGCCTTCATGGCACGGTCGCCAGGTGCCGGGCGAAGAATGCCAGGGTGCGCTGCCGGGCGAGCGCGGCACTGTCGGGATCGAAATCCGCGCGCTGATCGCAGTTGAAACCGTGACCCGCCGGATAGACGTGGATCTCGGCAGCGGGCAGTGACTGGCGATGACGTTCGATCGCCGCGGCGGGAATCGACGCATCGTTGGCCCCGAAATGGAACTGCAGCGGGGCCGAAAAGACCTCGTGCAGCCAGGCGACATTGCGTGCGCCATAGTAGCTGACCGCGGGAAGTCCGAGCCGGCTCGCCGCGAGCATCGCGATCGTGCCGCCCCAGCAATAGCCGACCACGCCGATTTTCCCTGCCGAGCGGATCGCATCGGCCGCACTGCCCACATCAAGCATGACTGCGTCGATGTCGAGTTCGCCGATCAGGCTGCGGCCTCGCGCCACGCCCTCCGCATCGTAGGCGAGCTCGATGTCGCTCTCGACATGATCGAAGAGCGCCGGCGCGATCGCCGCATAGCCTTCGAGGGCAAGGCCGTCGACGATATCGCGGATGTGCGCATTGACTCCGAAGATTTCCTGGACAACGACGATGCCGCCCTTCGGCTTGCCTGCCGGCAACGCCTGGTAGGCGCCGATGCATTGCATGCCGCTGCCGCTAATGCGCAATGCTTCGCCCATCGGCACTCTCCTTGGCGAGCGACATCGACGGCGCATAGACGGCCACGCGGTTGCGCCCGGCGGCTTTCGCCGCATACATCGCGCGGTCGCCGGCATCGAGCAGGGCATCGACGCCCGGTTCGGCGACTTCGCCGAGATCGGACAGGCGTGCAAGTCCGATGCTGACGGTTACCGCGATGCCGCGATTGTCGATCGTCGACAGCGAATCCTGCACGCTCCTGCGTATGGATTCGGCAATCACTTCGGCGCCACGCGCGCGCTCGTCCTCGAGCACGACGACGAATTCCTCGCCGCCGAAACGTCCGAGCAGGTCCGCTGTGGCGAGACGTTGCCGGATCGCGGCCACGCCTGCCAGCAGGACGCGATCGCCGAACAGGTGACCGAGCCGGTCATTGATCTGCTTGAAACAATCGAAATCGATCAGCAGGACAGCGAGCATCCTGTTCCCGCCTGGATTCGGCTGCATGCGACGGGCGATCTGCTCGCGCAGGTGCGATCGATTGAATACACCGGTCAGCGGATCACTGATTGCCGCCATGTAGAGTTCCGCCGCGCGTTCCTCCAGGCGGCCATTGGCATCGGCGAGCGCCTTGCCCTTCTCGTCGATCTCGACGTTCTTGGCACGCAGCGCGCGATTGAGCCGGTTGACGCCGACGAAGCGCCAGAATGTGAGCAGCAGGCCGACACCGAGGCCGAGCATGACGACCTGGCCGAGTTGTGCCTGCACTTCCTGCTTGTCCAGTCGTACGGCCTGCAGCTCGTTGTCCTTCTGCAACAGGGCAAGGTCCTTGTCGGCTTCGGCGCGGGCATGACGCACCTGCAGTTCACCGAGCTGGCGACTTGCCCGCGTGCCAAGCAGCAGTTCGCGCTGTTCGGCGTGCCGACGCAGGAAGCGCAGCGCCGACTCGAGGTCGTGATCGGCGAGCGCCATTTTCTCGCGCAATGCATAGGCGTGCAGCAATTGCGGACGAAGTCGGGCCGTTTCGAGTCCCGCGATCGCTTCATCGATCATGCCGCGGGCCTGCAGCGCATGTCCCTCGGCCTGGTTGATCTCGGCCAGATGCAGCAGCGCGCGTGCGACGATCTCGTGTTGCCCGAGTTCGCGTCCGGCCTCGAGTGCAGACTCGAACAGGGCCGCGGCTTCATCGTTTTTTCCGAGACCGAAGTGCGCACGCCCGGACTCGAGTCGCTCGAAGGCCTGGTTGGAACGGTTGCCCAATGCCTGGTCGATTGCCAATGCTTCGCTCGCGGCGGCCAGCGCCGGGCCGTAGTCGCCCACATCATTGAGCAGGCTCGCGTAGCTGCCGAGCACGGGCGCATAGGTTTCGGGATTGGCCTCTGCGTCGACGCTCGCAAGCGCGCGTTCGAAATAGTGGCGGGCGTTCCCTTCATCCTCGATCTCGCGATAGAGCAGGGCGATGTTGCGCAAGCTGGTTTCGAGGTGATCGCCGATCCGCTCGCGGATCGCGAGGGCTTCCAGTTGCAGTTCCAGGGCGTGCGCGAAATCACCACGATCCCGCAAGACCGTGCCGAAGTTGCCCAGCATCAAGGCGAGCCGGAATTCGTTGCCACCGTTGCGCAGCAGGGCAATCGCCTTCTCGTAGTGCCCCAGCGCGGTGTCCAGATCGCCGCCCCGGCGTGCCACGACACCGAGATAGCCGTAGGCAGACGATTCGAGTTCGCTGGAGTTCGCCTTGCGCGCGGTATCGAGGAGGGTTTCAGCGAGCCGGCGCGCCGCCTGGTAGTCGCCGAGCAGCAGGGACATTTCAGCCTGGCGCTCGAGGGCGAGCATCTGCATCTGCACGTCGCCAGTGACGCCCGCCAGCTGCTGCACGTCGTGCCAGGCGTCCCGTGTCGGCGCGACGGCATGCAGGCAGCCCATCAGCTGCGCTTCGAACACCGCCGCTTCGAGTTCGCCGCGCACGCCACCGATGCTGCCGACCAGCTGGCGCGGGACGACCAGGGCCGCATGTGCCGACGTCGCCAGCTTCTGCGTGCTTGCCAGCGCCCTGGCGCGCTCGCTGACCGAGTCGGCTGTCGATGTGGCTGCCTGCGAGATGACCGGACTCAGCACGGCGACCAGCAGGACGCCGAGTCCGCTCCTGGCTCGTCGTCTTGCGTGTGCTGGAGTACTGGCTGGATTGCGCGGCATGGAAGTCCGACAGGAGTACGAACAGGAAACCGGTTCCACCGATCGGGCAATGATATCGCGGAATGGCATGTACTCGCGGCTTTCGTGGAGGGTCGGTATCCTGCCCGGGAGATCTCCTCGCCGTTCGAAAACACTGCCATGCGGGTTGCCCTTGCGTCTGGTCGTTCCCTCCATCGATTCGGTTGATCCTGGCACTTTCGAGCGGCCGCCACTGTCGGAATGGATGTCCGATTTTGCTGCATTGCTCGAGGGGCCGGACTGGCCAGCGGTCGCCGTGCTCGATCGGTTGCGTGCTGCTGCCGAGTTGGCGGACGCAGTCGTGCGGCCCGCGTTTGTCGCGCAGTCGCCCGCCCTGCTCGCGGATGGACAGCACTACGAGGAGCGCATCCGGGGCGGCCGGATCGCGACACGCGAAGGCAACTGGCACGATCTGCTGAATGCGCTGGTCTGGTTGCGCTGGCCCCGTATAAAGCATGCGCTGAATGTCGCCCAATGCGCCGATATCGCCCGGGTCGGGCCGCGTCAGCGCACGCGCGCCCAGTGTGCGCTGACCCATTTCGACGAGGCAGGCGCCATCGTCGTCTGCAGCGATCCGGGCTTGATCGAGCTGTGGGATCGTCATGACTGGCAGTCGCTGTTCCTGGGCGAGCGCGCGGCGTGGGGATCACGCATCGCGGTTCACGTATTCGGCCACGCCCTGCTCGAACTGGCCTTGCAACCGCAACGCTACCTGGTCGCCAAGACCCTGGTATTGATGGTCGACGATGACTGGCACGCCGAAAGGGACGATCCGGATCGGTTGCGATCGGCGATCGACGCGTGCATTGCCGGTCTGATTGCCGATGCGCAGGTCCTGACTGACCCGCAACAGTTGCGACCGCTTCCGTTGTCGGGCATTCCAGGTTGGCACGCCGACTCGGGCAGTGCGTCGTTCTACGACGACGCGCCGTGCTTCAGGCCGTTGCGAGCGGGACGTCGCTATCCATCGCCGGCGAAGCTCTGATCGACCCGCGGTGCGGGTTCGACCGCGTCGCCGGGGAACTTTTCGCGTTCTCATGGGGTACATTGCGCGTCGCTCGCAATCCCGGCGGCCTTGCCGCGGCATGCGCACCTGGAAATCTGGTGTGCCGGGAAGCGCGACGATCAACGAATGGACAGATCCGCGATCAATCGCGGAAATGCACGCAATCGGCAACCCAGGGTGATTTGAAAATGATAGAAACCCAAGCGCTTGGAAAACGCTATGGCGACCTCGTCGCCGTGGATGGCATCTCGTTCAAGGTGGAGCCGGGCCAGGTGCTCGGATTCCTTGGTCCGAACGGGGCCGGCAAGTCGACAACGATGAAGATGATCGCCGGATTCCTGTCGCCGACCTCGGGCAGTGCCCGGGTCTGCGGCTTTGATGTGGAAACCCAGTCACTCGAAGCCCGGCGCGTGGTCGGCTACCTTCCGGAGGGCGCGCCGAGCTACGGCGAAATGAGCGTGCGCCAGTTTCTCGGTTTCATAGCCGACGCGCGATCGGTGCCCGCCAATGCCCGCGCCAGGCGTCTCGATGATGCGATCGGCCGTCTCAATCTCGAAGGCGTGCTCGAGCAGCCGATCGAAACCTTGTCCAAGGGTTTCAAGCGTCGGGTCGGCCTCGCCCAGGCGATCCTGCACGATCCCAAGGTGTTGATCCTTGACGAACCGACCGACGGGCTCGACCCGAACCAGAAACACGAGGTGCGCAGCCTGATCAATGCGATGGCGCGCGACAAGACCATCATCGTCTCGACCCACGTGCTCGAGGAAGTGCATGCGGTCTGCAATCGCGCGATCGTGATCGCGCGCGGTCGCGTGCTTGCCGATGCCACGCCTGCCGAACTCGAGTCGCGTTCGCGATACCACCAGGCCGTTTCGGTCACGGCAGCCGATCCGAAGGCAGCACGCGAGGCACTTGCCCGCGTCGCCGATGTCGCCGCGATCGAAGTCGATGCACAGGACGGGCGCATCACGGCATTTCCGAAGCCGGGCCGCAGCATCTTTGCCGCGATCAACGAGGTGTTCAGGGAACGCAATATCGTCGTTCGTGAAATGGCCCTCGAAGGCGGGCGCCTCGACGAAGTGTTCCGCACGATCACCCAGGGCAAATCGGCCACGGAGGCAAACCCATGAGCATGATCTCGACCGTTTTCCGGCGCGAGCTGCGCAGCTATTTCGCGACGCCGGTGGCTTATGTGTTCATCGTGATCTTCCTGGTCCTGTCAAGCGCATTCACGTTCTATCTCGGCAATTTCTACGAACGCGGACAGGCCGACCTGCTGCCGTTCTTCAGCTTCCTGCCGTGGCTGTACCTGTTCCTCGTGCCGGCCGTGTCGATGCGACTGTGGTCGGAAGAGCGCAAGAGCGGCACGATCGAATTGCTGCTGACCCTGCCGATCACGATGTGGCAAGCGGTCATGGGCAAGTTCCTCGCGGCCTGGGCCTTCATCGGCATCGCGCTCACCCTGACCTTCCCGCTGTGGATCACGGTCAACGTGCTCGGTGATCCCGACAACGGCGTGATCCTCGCCAGCTATGTCGGCGCGCTGCTGATGGCCGGGGCATTCCTCGCGATCGGCTCGTGCATCTCCGCGGCCACGCGCAACCAGGTCGTTGCCTTCATCCTTACCGTGGTGGCCTGCTTCGTCCTGGTCATGGCGGGTTTTCCGCTGGTCCTCGACGGATTCCGTTCGTGGGCGCCGCAAGGACTGGTCGACGCGATCGCCGGGCTGAGCTTCCTGACCCATTTCGCATCGATCAGCAAGGGCGTCATCGACCTGCGTGATCTTCTCTATTTCGTGTTGATGATCGGCTTCTGGCTGTACGCGAGTGCCATCGTGATCGACCTCAAGAAAGCCGACTGAGGAAGCAGAACCCATGACATCCCATCGCAAGACCCTGTCCGGCGGCGCCCTGATCGTCCTGATCATTCTCTTCGTCGCGCTCATGCTGGTCGTCAACGTGCTGTTCCGCGGCGCCCGCGTCGATCTCACCGAGAACAACCTCTACACGCTTTCTCCGGGCAGCAAGGAAATTCTTTCGAAGCTCGAGGAGCCGGTCAACCTCTACCTGTTCTATTCCGACAAGGGCACGCAGAACCTGCCGCAGTTGCGCACCTACGCGACCCGCGTGCGCGAACTGCTCGAGGAAATGGCGGCACGCTCCCGCGGCCAGATCAAGCTCGAGGTGATCGACCCGTTGCCGTTTTCCGAGGACGAGGACCGCGCAACGGCTTACGGGCTGCAGGCCGTGCCGGTCAGCAATGCCGGCGAGACCATCTTCCTCGGGCTCGCCGGCACCAATTCGACCAATGGCCAATCGGTGATTCCGTTCTTCCAGCCGGACAAGGAATCGTTTCTCGAATACGACATCGCCAAGCTCATCCATGAGCTGGCGACGCCGAAGAAGCCGGTGATCGGGCTGGTCTCTAATTTGCCGATCGGCGCCGGTTTCGATCCGGCGACCCGCCAGATGCGCGATCCGTGGGCGATCCAGCAGCAGTTGTCGCAGTCCTTCGACGTGCGCGAGCTCAATCCCGGCGGGATCAAGAGCATTGATGCCGACATCAAGGTGCTTGTCCTCGTTCATCCGAAGAACCTGTCGGACGAGGCGCAGTACGCGATCGATCAGTTCGTCCTGCGTGGCGGGCACCTGTTGGTCTTCGTCGATCCGAACGCCGAGCTCGATACCTCGGGTGCCGATCCGGAGAATCCGCAGGCGGCGATGTTCGCCGATCATTCCTCGGACCTGCCGAAACTGTTCAAGGCCTGGGGCATCGAATACGACCCGAAGAGCGTTGTCCTCGATCGCGCGCTCGCTGTCGCGGTCAGCATGGGGCAGGGCGGTCGCAGCGTGCGCCATCCGGGCATCATCGGGCTGACCGCGGCCGAGCTGAGCCGGGACGACGTGGTGACCGCCAATCTCGATGGGGTGAACGTGTCGAGCGCCGGTTATTTCGGCCTCGGCAAGGATTCGACGAGCAAGCTCGTGCCGCTCATGCAGAGTTCGGGCGACGCGATGGCGGCCGCATCCGACCGCCTCAAGATGTTGCCCGATCCAAGCGCCCTGCTGGCCGATTTCAAGCCGAGCGGGACGCGCTATGTGATTGCCGGGCGAGTCGAGGGCAAGTTCAAGACGGCGTTCCCCGAGCGCAGCGAAGCGGGACATCTGGCCGAATCGAAGGACGATGGCCAGATCGTCATTGTTGCCGATACCGATGTCCTCGCCGATCGACTCTGGGTGCAGGTACAGGATTTCCTCGGCCAGAAACTCATGAACGCATTCGCCAACAACGGCGACCTCGTGCTCAACACGATCGACAACCTGACTGGCTCATCGGCCCTGATCTCGATCCGTGGCCGGGCGACTTCGCAACGTCCGTTCACCACGGTCGATGCACTCAAGCGCAGCGCCGACGACCGTTTCCGCGCCAAGGAACAGGAACTGCAGGGCGAGTTGCAGGAAACCGAACGCAAGCTGGCCGAACTGCAGTCCGCGAAAACGCATGACCAGCAGATGATCCTTTCACCGGAACAGAAGTCCGAACTCGACAATTTCGTCAAGCGCAAGACCGGGATCCGCAAGGAACTGCGCGATGTGCGCCGCTCGCTCGACGCCGAGATCGAGACGCTGGGCAGTCGCCTGAAGTTCCTCAATATCGTGCTGGTGCCGTTGCTGGTGACCCTGGTCGCGGCGGGATTCGCGATGTGGCAGGTACGTCGGCGCAAGTCGTCCTGAGTCCGGAGGCAGAATCATGATGAATCAGAAAACCCTGGTACGGCTCGGTGCGGCGACCTTGATCGCGGTGGTCGCCGCGTTTGCTATCGACCGGTCGCGCCAGCCGGTCAGCGAGTTCAGCGGGCAAGCCGGGCGCCTTGCCGATGACCTGCAGTCACGCGTCAACGACGTCAATCGCGTCGTGCTGAGCACCGCCAATGCGCAGACGACGGTCACTCTCGCGCGCAAGGATGGCGCCTGGAGCGTCCTCGAACGGGGCGGATATCCAGCTGACGTCGGCAAGCTGCGCGAGTATCTGCTCAAGCTAGCCGATGCGAACCTGATCGAGCAGAAGACCTCGAACAAGGATCGCTACGCCGATCTGGGCGTCACCGATATCAGCGACGCCACGGCCAAGGGCGTCGAAGTCAGGCTCGAAGGCCTGCCAGCGCCATTCGCCTTCATCGCTGGAGTCTTCAATGCGCAGGGCAGCGGCACCTACGTGCGGCGCAGCGACCAGGCGCAAAGCTGGCTGGCGAAGGGCAACCTGGTGCCGGACAAGACCGCCAGCGGCTGGTTGCGCAAGGATCTCGCCGACATTCCTGGCGACCGCATCGAATCAGTGACGATCATGCACGCCGATGGCCAATCATTGAGCGTCAGCAGGAAGACCGCGGGCGACGCGCGCTACGACGTCGCAGGCGTGCCCAAGGGGCGGGAGCTGAGTTCCGAGTTCGCGGCCAACGGCCTCGCTTCGGTACTCGCCGACCTGCGCATCGATGATGTGGCGCCGATGAGCGAAGTCGGCATGCCGGACGCGCGGACCAAGGCACGCTACCGCACCTTCGATGGCCTGGTCGTGGATGCCGGGGAATGGCAGGTCGGTGACAAGCACTATGTCGCGTTCACGGCGTCACTGGATGCCGACACGGCAGACCGCCACATCGCGGCGGAGCAGGCCGCGGCCAGCGCCAAGGCGGCGGAAAAAGTCGCGGCAACCGCGTCCGCGAAGAAGGCTCCGGGCACGGAAGAGCCGGTCGAGGAACCTGCCGGGAAGCCTGCCGTCGCGACGGATCCGGCCAAGGATCGCGAACACAGGCTGCTTGCCCTGAACAGCGAGGTCGAGTCGCTCAATGCCGCCTTCAAGGGCTGGAGCTTCATCCTGCCTGCGCACAAGATCGGCAATATCGACAAGCGCATGGAGGATCTGCTCAAGCCACTTGAGGAGAAGGTTCCCGCGAAAACCGGGAAAGCCGGAACGCCGGGAAATTGAACGCCCTCGCGCGTCGCGCCGGGATGATGGGCGGTGTACTCGCCGCCCTTGGCGTGATTCTTGGAGCATTCGGCGCGCACGCGCTGCGTGGGCGCCTCGATGCCGGAATGCTGGCGACCTGGCATAGCGCAGTCGACTATCAGTTCTGGCATGCCCTCGGGTTGCTTGCGCTGACCGCCGTTGCTGCGGAAGGTCGCGTCGCTGGCACCATCGCGCTCTGGTCGTTTGTCGTCGGGATCGTGATCTTCTGCGGCAGCCTCTACGCGATTGCACTGGGCGCTCCGCGCGGATTCGGCATGCTCACCCCGATCGGCGGCCTCGCATTCATCGCGGGGTGGATCGCGCTTGTTGATGCGTTTCGGCGCAGCGCCGGTCGATGATGCGTTCGCATCCCCGCTGTCACGAGATGCGGCGAGTCCGGAAGCCGGTGAGTGCAATCCGCCTGGGGACGATGCCATCGCTGGCTGGATGTGGTGTTTTTTGTTTTCGTTTCCATTAAATGGCTTTTAATATTTGTCCGTGTCATTTGCCTGGGCAGCAGGTGCATGCATAATGGTCGGGCTCGCCCGGGCCAATGGCTTCCGTCAGCGAAGCTTCCGACCCGGTCGCAACGTTTTCGACCGGCCGCAGGCCAGTTACAGGGGAAGCAACCTTGAATGTCTTTGAGCGGTCCGTGAACGCCAGTCCGGACCGCTGCTTCTTCGCCATTGCATGCGCACGGTTCGCGATCGTGCTTGCGCTGGTCGGCAATCCCGTCAGTGCCGGCTTGCTGCCACTGCCAGACGACGCGCCATCGGGCAGCGGGAGTTTCGTGTTGACAGGCCACGTCATGGCCAATGGCGGCACTACGCGTGCGCGCAGTCCGTGCTTCGACCTCGCCGCGTCGATCGGACAGCCGGTCAGCGGGAGCACGCAAGGCGGAGCGTATTCGCTCTACGCCGGGTTCCTCGGTCCATCCAATCCCCACGATTCCATTTTTCGCAGCAGTTTCGAGGTGTGCCAGCCATGAGAACCTTTTTCTTCGCGATCCTGTTCTTCATGGGCGCCATCGGCGGAAGTGCGCATGCGCAGACTGCCCAATTGCCGGACTTCACCTATCAGGGCCATCTTCAACAGAATGGACAGCCGTCCACCGGATTGTTTGATCTGGGATTTTCGTTGTACGACTCGGCCACCGGTGGCCTGCAGGTCGGAACGACGATTCTCGAACCCCAGTTCCCGGTGAGCGACGGGCTGTTCACGGTCAGCTTGAGTTTTCCTGGCGCGTTCACCGGGCAACAACGCTGGCTGCAGGTCAGCGTGAATGGTCAGCCGCTCCTGCCACGCCAGGCCGTTTCAACGGCACCGGTGGCGCAGTTCGCGCTCGATGGCAACCCGGGTCCACCCGGTGCGACAGGCGCCACCGGCGCGCAGGGTCAGCAAGGCGTGCCGGGTGCCACCGGATCCGCCGGACCGCAGGGCGAACCAGGCCCGCAAGGGCCGCAGGGCGTTCAGGGCGCTCCCGGTTCCACCGGTGCGCAGGGTCCGGCCGGATTGGAGGGGCCACAAGGCGAGCAAGGTCCTGCAGGACCGCAAGGCGAAACGGGGCCGGCCGGAACATCGTTTGCCGATGCGCCCGTCGATGGAAAGACCTATGCCCGAAAGAACAATGCCTGGATCGAGATCGACCCGACGTCGGGATTGCCCACCGTGCAGGCGGCGATCCTTGCCGACAATCCAACGCTGTATTACCCGCTCGATGAAGCGCCTGGCTCCACGTCGTTTGTCGATCTGGGCTCGGCTGGCATCAATGTTGCGCTGAGTGGCGATGCGATAACGCTCAAGCCCGGCTGGAGCCGTCTGTATCCGACCAGCGACGCGACCTACCTGCGCACCAATGAAGGCAATGGCAAGGCGAAGGCGATGGGCAACCCGACCGGTACGGCGACTCCGAGCGGCTCGTTGAGCGTCGAGGCGATCTACAGTCCGCAGACCTTCGGTTCGGGCTATCAGCCGATCCTCGAGATCGGCGATGACGCGCCCGAACTGCCATTTCTCTCGTTCGGCGTGATCGGATTGCAGCCGCGCATCGTCGTGGGCAACGGTGAACGTGTCGACCTTCCTGGACTCAATGCCGGACAGGCCTATCACATTGCCGCCGTCCTCGATGCATCGGTCAACGAAGTCCGCATGTATGTCAACGGGCGATTGCTCCAGGTGCAGTCATTGTTCGGCTACGCGGGAACACTGGTCGCACCGACCGTGCATGTTGCCTCGCGTGCGGGTGCGGATCGTCCGTTCGTCTATTCCACGCTCGGCCACGTCGCGTTCTATTACGGACAGGCGCTCTCCGTTGCGCAGATTTCAGCACACGCCAAGGCGGCGGGTCTTTACGGCCATTGAGGCGTGCGAGGTTGGATGACAGCGGCGGAATCTCCTTTTCGCCCGGTCATTTCCTGGTTGTCGCAGAGCCGATTGCGGTCCTCCGCCACGCTCTTCCGCAACAGGCCGGATGGCCTGTTGATGCCAGCCCGGGCCGGAGCCCAGGGCCTTTCTCTTTCCGATGCGGCGCACAACGGAATTTCGTGAACGCGAGCGCATAATTCGCCGAACAAGCGTTTGAACCAAACCGAATGAGGGGATGGCGATGTCGCGTTCGAAGACGAGGAATGAGTGGTTCCGGAACAAGTTGCTGGTCGCTTGCACCGCGATGGCTTTCGCGCTCCCGGCAGCGGCGCAGTCGCTCAGCGCGCCGGGCATGAGCGCGCCGGGAAGGATCAGCTGGGATGCTGAGGGCATACCGACGATCGATGCCGCCAACGACAACGACGCGGCGTTCCTGCAGGGCTACGCCCATGCGAGGGATCGCTTTTTCCAGATGGACCTCACCCGACGCTCGGTCAGCGGTACGCTGGCCGAACTGGTCGGCGCGTCGCAGTTGTCGTCCGATGTCCAGGCGCGCAATCTCGGCCTTCGTCGCGGCGCCGTGAAGACCTGGGCGCAAATGTCGGACGACTCGCGCGGCTGGTTGCGTGCCTATGCCGATGGGGTCAACTTCTGGCTGTCGACGAACCCGCTGCCGCCCGAGTATGGCGCGTTGCTGCTGACCCATGCCGATCCGTGGACGCCTGTTGATTCGCTCTGTGTCGGCAAGGGTCTCGCATTCCAGCTTTCGTTTGACCTCGATATCGATCCGACGATCAATCTCGGTGCCTATCAGCAAGCCGGGCAGGCCGGCGGGTTCGATGGCAGCATCCTGTATTTCGGCGATACCCATCGCATCGCGCCCGCTGACGATCGGGTCACCGTCCCGGGATTCCAGCCTGGCGTTGCAAGCGCAACGGCGAGCGCTTCGCCGGCTCCCAAGCTCGAAACGCCCCACGATGCGCCCGCCGTGGGTTCGATCAGTGCCGAGACCATCGACATGGCGCGGGCTTTCCGCGAGCAGATCCAGGCATCGCCCCTGCTCGGGCGTGCGCTGGAGGGTCGGGATACGCCGATCGGCAGCAACGAATGGGTGATCGCGGGCAGCAAGACTGCATCGGGTAAGCCGATCCTGTCGAACGATCCGCATCTCGGGCTCGATCTGCCATCGGTGTTCATGGAGCAGCACCTGCTCTCGCGTGACACACGCTATCCGACATCGATGGACGTGACCGGCGTCACCGTGCCTGGCGCGCCCGGCGTGATCCAGGGCTGCAACCAACGCGTCTGCTGGGGCACGACGACGAATTCCCTCGACGTCACCGATGTGTTCCAGGAGTCGTTGCGCCTGAACAGCTATGGTTTGCCCTATGCGATCGTCCACGACGGGCAGGAGGAGACCCTGCAATGGGTGTTCCAGAACTACTACGTGAACCGCTTGAATGGCACGCCCGATACGGTCACGCGGGAAAACAGCATCGGCTACACCAACGGCGGCGTCAGCATCCTCGTGCCAAGGCGCAACTACGGTGCACTGGTCAGCATCACCGGCAGCAAGGGCCTGTCGATCGCCTACACCGGGTGGGGCGCGACCTTCGAGATCGAATCGTTCCGTCGCATCAATCGCGCTGGCAACATCGAGCAGTTCCGTGAGGCGCTCAGCTACTTCGATTTCGGCTCGCAGAACTTCGCCTATGCGGACATCGACGGCAACATCGCCTATTTCACGAGCGCCGAGGCACCCGTGCGCACCGACCTGCAAACCATGAATGCCCCGGGCGGCGGCATTCCGCCGTTTGTCATCCGCGATGGAACCGGAGCCCTCAAGCACGACTGGCTGCCCGTGCAGCATCCGCAGCCGAACCAGGCCACGCCGTTCGAGATCCTGCCTGCGGACGAAATGCCTTACCTGGTCAACCCGGCGAGCGGCTACTTCGCCAATGCCAACAACGATCCGATCGGATTCTCGCTCGACAACAATCCGCTCAATCAGTTGCGGCCGGGCGGCGGCCTCTACTACCTCGATGTCGGTGGTGCCTCGGCCTATCGCATGGGCCGCATCGATCGCGAGATCCAGCGCCTGCTCGCGGCCGGCGGCCACGTGACGACGGCAGACATGAAGAAGCTGCAATCCAACAACCAGTTGCTCGACGCAGAGCTTGTATTGCCGTACCTGATAACGGCATTCAAGGCCGGTGAAGAGCCTGGTGCGTGGTCGCAACTCGCCGCGCTGTCGGCCGAACCGCGCATTGCCGAGGCAATGAATCGACTCGAACAATGGGATTTCTCCACGCCGACCGGAATCCAGCAGGGTTACGACGCCGGGGACAATCCATCGGCGCTGCCTGCGCCCGCTGCGAGCGAGATCAACGCAAGCGTCGCGGCGACGATCTGGGCAGCCTGGCGCAGTGCCGCCATCCGCAACACGATCGACAAGACGCTGACCAGCGTCGGGCTCGGCAACTACAAGCCCGGCAGCCGTGATGCACAGGCTGGCTTCAAGTTCCTGCTCGACAACTACGCGCAACTCGGTGGCAAGGGCGCATCGGGATTGACCTTCTTCGCGGCTGCCGGGGCGCCGAATGCGGCTGCGGCACGCGACTACGTCCTGCTCAAATCGCTCGGCGATGGCCTCGACATGCTGGCGAGTGATGGTTTCGCGGCGGCCTTTGCCGGTTCGACGAACCAGGCCGACTACCGGTGGGGTCGTTTGCATCGCATCGTCTTCGACCAGCCGCTCGGCGCGCCGTTCAGCATTCCGGGTCCGAACGGCTACGGATTCAGCGACCTCTCACCCGAACTCAAGGGACTCGCGCGCCCCGGCGGGTTCGAGTCGGTCGACGCGGCCAGCCACGACGCGCGCGGCAGCGGCGTCAACAGTTTCATGTTCGGCAGTGGCCCGGCGCGGCGCTTCGTCGGCGAGATGTTGCCGACCATCAGTGCTTCGGAAATCATTCCGGGCGGGCAAAGTGGTGTGCTTGGCAATCCGCTCTATGCAAGCCAGCTCGGTCGCTGGCTGACCAATCAGTATCATCCGCTCGCGATTCCCTCGTCGGCATCCCTCGCGCAGGGAGTCTCGGTGCTGAGCTTCGTGCCGCGCTGACCGAGGTACATCCTGTGCACCAATGAAAAGCCCCCGCAGCGATGCGGGGGCTTCTTCATTCCACGGCGGGATGAATCGACGTGCTTCTAGTTGCGCGCCGGCGTGTTTTCGGCGAAGTACTCGTGGCTGTCCGCGTTGGCCACCGCCTTGGCCGGATTGCTCACTGCGAGATTGTGCGCAGCGGTCTGGCCATAGGCGTTGTCCTTGGTCCCTGCGACGACGTTGAAGTGGCTGGTCTCGTGGACGAGGGTCCCTGCACGTGAATCGGTGCCGGTGTTCGGGGCCGACCAGAATGCGCCGCACAAATAGACCTTGTAAGGCTGGGTCGGGTAGACATAGGCATAAGTGCCGCTGTCGGTGCACGAGCAATTGAACGTGAACGGCTGGGACGAAAGTGCGCTGTAGATATTGTTGAAGTGCGTACGCACGGTCGAATAGCGCGAGCTGTTGTAGGTGCCGAACCACCAGGTATAACGACTGCCCTGGGTGCCCGCGGCGAGATAACTCTTCGCATTGTTCGAGTAGGTCACCGAGGAGTTGCGTGCCGTGGCGAGCTGGGTCTGGCGTGTATTGCTGCAACTGACGAAGCTGTTCGTCGCGGCCAGCGGAATGATCGGCGTGCGCAGTTGCTCGTCGCCCATGTTCAGCGCGTCGGGAGTCGAATCGGCATATACAGCCGTTGCTCCGCGGCTCATGTCGAACGCCCGCAATGCGGAATCGACGCCACCCTTGTCGGCGGCCATGACTTCGCGCACGACTTCACGTGCTTCGCGCGCATAGCGGACCTCGAACTGGCCGCCGCCGCGCATGTCGTAGAGGGCGCTCAGCTCGACCTTGGCGTCGAGGCTTTCGCCCGGCCTGAGTTCGACGAAATCCTCGGCACGCGGTGCAACGCGCTTGTACATCGGACCGACGTAGTCGACGGCCTTGCCGTTCTGGCTGACTTCGAACAGGTCGCTGGTGACGCCGTCGACTGGCGTCTGCCAGCGCAAGACGTGGATCGTCGATGAAGTCTGGTTGACCAGGCTGAAGTTGATCGTGGCGTTCGCGGCATCCTCGCCGGATGGCGACAGCGCGACCTCGAGACCGGCGGCCCAAACCGCCGATGAACCCAACATTCCCACGGCAAACACGGCAAAACCCGCAAAGAGCTTGTGCATGTCAAACCTCGATGATGAGTAGTCGCTTCCTCCCCAGGAAACGAGCGCCACGGACGTGACGCTGCGCGAGCGTAGGCGCGAAATTACCCTTGTGCAAGTATCGAAGCCGCATCTTGCGATTGTCGGTGCATCGCCGTCATATGCACTTGGGTCGCGCCATTCGACCTGGCGCGACCCTGCGGATGCGGGCGACTGCTCAGCGCATGTCGGCAGGTGCCTTGACCGGATCGGCCGGGCGCGGTGGCAGGCTGATCGGCGCGGCGGTGATCTGCGCCTTGATCTCGGCGATGGCGCGATCGAGCTGCATGTCGCGCCCGGCCAACTCGGAGGCGACATCATTCTCGACGACGATGTCGGGGTCGACGCCGTGGCCTTCGATGATCCACTGGCCATGGACATCCGCGCTGGCAAACTGTGGAACATTGACGGTTCCGCCGTCGATCAGCGGACCCCAGTCGTTGATGCCGACGACACCGCCCCAGGTTCGGGTGCCAATCAACGGGCCGAGTCTGGCCTGCTTGAACATGTAGGAGAAGATGTCGCCGTCGGAAGCGGTCGTGCCATTGCACAGCGCGGCCAGGTGTCCGACATAGGTCTGCTGCGGATAGGTGCCGGTTATCTCGGCGCCGCGGCCATAGTCGAGGCCGAGCAATTTGCGCGACAGGCGCTCGATGATCATCGCCGAGACATTGCCGCCGCCGTTGTCGCGTACATCGATGACGAGCCCCTGTTTGCGCAGCTGCGGGTAGAACCACTTGATGAATTCGCGGATGCCGTCACCGCCCATGTCGGGAATGTGCAGGTAACCGATCTCGCCCTTGCTGGCCTCGGCCACATAGTCGCGATTGCGGCTCGTCCATGCGTAGTAGTTGAGATCGGCTTCGCTGTCGATCGGATTGACCAGCACCGTGCGCGCGCCTTCGATGGTCGCGCGGGAATTTACCGTCAGCTGGATGAGCTGGCCTTTCGGCGAACGCAGCAGGCGATACGGATTGTCGTCGCCGTTCAACGATTGGCCATTGATCGCGAGCACAAAGTCGCCTTGCTTCACGTTGATGCCGACTTCGGTCAGTGGCGAGCGATAGCGCTCCTCGTCGTTCTCGCCAGCAAGGATCTTCGCAATGCGATAGCGGTTCGCGCTAGCGTCGAGCTCGAAGCGTGCGCCGAGCAGTGAGACGTGCGGTCGATCGGGCATGCCGAGATCGCCACCGCTGACATAGGCGTGCGAGCTCGACAGCTCGGCGACCATTTGGCCGATCAGGTAGTTGAGGTCGCTGCGATCGCCGACATCGGCGAGCTGCGGTTCGTACTTCGCGCGTAGCGCCTGCCAGTCGTAGCCGTGCATGTTCTGCACGTAGTAGTGATCGCGGAAACGACGCCAGACTTCGCGGAAGATCTCGGCATACTCGGCCTTCGGATCAACCTGCGCATAGAGGCCGTCGAGCTTGATTTCCCTGGCTTCGACCTTCGCTTCGCCGAGATCGACGCGCTTGTAGGCGTCCTCGCTTTTCACGATCAGCGTGGAACCATCCCGCGACAGGGCGAGATCATCGACGCCTTCGAGCACGTCCTTGCTTTCGCGATCCTCGAATGACCAGGCCTTCACGCGCGCCTTCGTCGCGCTGTCGCGACCATAATAGAAGCCATCGCTGACCACGTAGAGCAGCGATTTCCCGGTCGCCGCGATCCATTGCACGTTGTCGGGCTCGACCGGCACGCGCACGAGGCGATCGGCAAGGCCGTCGAACTCGATGCGATCGTCGGGTTTCGTCGGCGCCGGGTTCTTGCCCTTTGCCTTCGTTTCGTCGTCCTTGTCGGATTTGTCGTCGCCCTTCGTCGCGCTGTCATTGCGCGGAGAGAAAGGATTTTCGACATCGCGGCGCAGGGTCAGGGCAAAGATCCCGCCGCTGCGGTTGCTGGCGAAGTTCCATTCGATGCCGGAGATCTGCGGTGCCCATTCGCGATCGCCGATGAAGTACAGGATCTTCCCGTCCGGCGAGAATGCGGGGTTGTACGCGTTGACGCGGGCATCCCCGATCGGATGGTTGGCCCGGGCCGCGACATCGTAGACGTGCAGTCGCGGCAGTTGGGTACCGGTGTCGGTCAACGTATAGGCGAGATAGTGGCTGCCGGGCGACCAGGCGTAGTCGCGCCGTGAAAACCCCGGGTCATCGGCAACCAGCACGCTGGCGCCGCCATTGGCAGGAACCACATGCAGGCGACTTTCGTTGTCGATGAAGGCGATGCGCGAGCCATCCGGAGCCCAGCGCGGCGCATACAGGCGCCCGAGCTTTTCCGTGCTCAGCTGGCGCGGATCGCTGCCGTCGGCATTGCGTGCCCAGATGGCCTCTTCGCCGCTTTCGTCCGACACATAGGCGATACGCTTGCCATCGGCCGACCAGGACGCCTCGCGTTCGTGTGCGCCAGGTGTGTGGGTCAGGTCCAGCGTGATGCCGTGCTCGAGCGGCACGTTGAATACCTCGCCGCGTGCGACGAACGCCGCGCGCTTGCCGTTCGGGCTCAGCGAGAAGTCCTCGATGTACTTCGCGACGCTGCGCGTGCTGGCGCGCGAACGCACCAGGTCGCTTGGCACGTTGATCTCGAGTTGCCTGTCCTGCCTGGCCGAAGTGTCGTACAGATGGAGCAATCCATCGACTTCGAACACGATCTGGTGCTTGCCGTCGCCGCTGGCCCAGCGCGCGTCCTTGCCCTTGTAGTCGGTCAATTGCGTGGTATCGCCACTTGCGGTGTCGTAGCGGTAGAGATTCAGGTGCTCGCCGCGATCGGCCAGGAAGTAGATCGCATCGCCCATCCACATCGGATCGCGATCGGTGTTGACATCGTTGGTGATGTTCTTCGCCGATTTCCCGGCGATGTCGTAGATATAGAGATCCTGCGCCCAGCCGCCTACATAGCGATTCCAGGTGCGGTAGTCGCGGAACTTCGGCGAGTAGACGATCTGTTGCCCATTCGGGGAATAGTCGCCACTGCCGGCGGTCGGCATCGGCAAGGCCGTCGCCAGCCCGCCCGCCGTCGAGACGCTGAACAATTGCGGATTGGATATGCCGACCGCATAGCGGATCGATCGGAAGATCACCGCCTTGCCATCCGGACTCCAGCCGTAGACCTGGCTGTCGATGCCCCAGCGCTGGGGCAGCGGACCGGGTGTCGGATACCAGGTCAACTGACGCGGCTCGCCACCGCTGGCGGGAATCACGAAAACCTGGTCGTCGCCACTGTACTGGCCGGTAAACGCGATCTGGCTGCAGTCGGGGGAAAAGCGGGCGGCCTGCTCGACGCCCGGACCCGCGGTAACGCGGATGGCCGTTCCCCCGTTCGTACCGACCGTCCACAGGTCCCCTGCATAGGTGAACGCGATGCGATCGCCGCAGACATCCGGGAAGCGCAGCAGGCGCGTCACCGCGTCTGCAGACGACGGCAGCGCGGCCATGAGAAAAGAAAGGGAAAACAGCGACAGCATGATTCGATCACGCATGCGGCGACTCCAGCGGTTTCGGGCGATGCAGATTGATAGTCCAGCGGCTGCCAGGATGCCAGCGCCACAAGTCACGTCGGCACGCTGCGCTGCGGCGTGGACGGATCATCGCGGTCGCCAGCACCAATGCCACGGTTCGTAGGCGATCCCGTGCCGGTTGCCGCGCGGGTATGACAGGGAAAATCCGAAGCGTGAAGCGTCGCGCTGCAGCCAATCGAAGGCCGTCGATCGCTCGAACTCTTCCTCGAGTGCGGCGAAGCCCGGTGTCGTGATATCGACGACACGTCCGGAATGATGTTCGCTGTAGCCCGGTGCGGCACTGACGCGAAGGATCTCGTCGATCGACTGGCCGCGCTCGAGCTTGCGTTCGAGGATGAGCAGTTGATGTGAAGCCGAGCGGAATGCCGAGACGATGTCGAGTACGACGCCCTCGCGCGCAGCCGCTTGTTGCATGCGCGCCCACGCTCGCGCGGCAGGCGGAGCCAGCCATTGTTCGCGACCATGGATATCGATGCCGATGCAGGTCAGTACGCGTGGCTCGCGAACCGCGCGCAAGCGGTATCGTGTTGCGTAGTCGCGCGGAACACCGAGTACGCGGGATGCCGCGATCACGCGCTGGCGCTGTGTCGTGTCGCAACGCATCGGGGGCTGGAGTGTTTTCACGGCAGTCCAGTATCCGGGCATGCACGCCGTCCGTTCAAGCGCAGGCGACCTCTCGCCAGCCGATCGGTCGACCGATCGGCGCCCACGCCACCGGCTGCTTGTTGCGCAGTCGTTCCCGCCTCGACGGTACGGCGCTAGTCGGCATGAGCCGGACGTGCCTTGACCCAAGCGGCGATATCATCGAGCACCTTGCTGTCCACATGGCCAGGCAATTCGTAATCCTTTGGCCCGGGCGGATCGCTGCCGGGCATGAAGGCATGGCCCAGCATCGGATACTCGATCAGTTCGAAACGCGGATCGGTGGCGAAGGCCGAACGCCATTTGCTGAACTCGTCGGCAGGAGTGACCTGATAGTCGCGGCTGCCTTGCAGCAGGAGCATCGGCTGCAGGATCGCGCGGGCCGTGGCGATCGGGTCGTAGGCGTTGAGGTCGCGCCAATAGCTGGCCGGCAGGCCGAGCAGCATCGACACAGGGTCGACGCCGCCGGCGGTCAGGTGTTTGACCGCCTGGCGCTGCGGTTCGAGAGCGGCCAGTGCCTGCTCGATTTCCGCATCGGACTGGCCTTGGAGCCTGGCGAGGTAGCGGGTCTGGCGAACGACGATATCCTCGAGCTTGCTCGCGGGAGGGGCGAGCAGGATCAAGCCCGCGATGGCGGGATCACGCTGCCCGATTCGCGGCGCCATCATTGCACCGAGGCTGTGTCCGGCGACATGGATGCGGCGTGGATCGATGTCAGCCTGCGTGCGCAGGAATGCCGCTGCAGCCAATGCGTCATCAACTGTTTCGTCATCGACGGTGAAGCCCGCGTGGGCGAACATGTCCGGGCGCGCCATCGTGCGCTTCTCGTAGCGCAATACGGCGAGTCCGCGCGTGGCGAGTCCATCGGCAAGATCGAGAAACGGCTTGTTCGGCCCGATCGTTTCATCACGATCGTGCGGGCCCGAACCATGCACGAGGATCACCGCAGCGAACGGGCCCTGGCCTTCCGGCAGGGTCAGCAGGCCGGGCAGCGGAACGCCGGTTGCGCCGATCGTCACCTCGCGTTCGCGATGGCGCGTGATGCTTGCGTCGGCAGGTGATGCCGGCAGTGCGGAAGCCGGCACGATCCAGAAGCCGGATATCTTCTGCGTCGCATCGAATACCACGCGCGCATCGAGTGCGAGCGTGGCGAATTGCAGGTGCGAGCTGGCGACCAGCTTGCCGTCGATCATCTCGCTGCGCGGCGGCGCTCTCGATCGGCGGTTGCCGAATGTTGCCGAGACGCCCTCCCAGGCTTGCTGCAGCTTGCCCCCGGCCAGGCCTTCGCGAAGCTCCGGAGTGGCCATGACCAAGGCGTCCTCGTACTTTCCTTCGTCGAGCAGATCGAGGAAGCGGGTCGCCATCTGTATTCGCGCGGGACCGGGCGTTGCCGTCCCGGCGGATTGCGGCAACCATTGCTGTCCAGGCATCCAGATGCCCACTCCGACGAGGAACACGAGCAGGAGCGCGAGCGGGACAAACCACCATCGTCTCATCCGGGACAATCCCTGATTCGTCGTTGTTTCGTCGCCGCCACGAAACCGCGGATCCGGATTTGCACGAAAGCCGCTGCGGCTTCGGGATCGTTGGCGAAAGGGTGTCGCAGACGGGTCAGCACTTCTTCTTGAGAAACAGCAGGATCGGTCGCATTGGCCCGACATTGAGTGTGCTGACGAGTTCCCATCCCATCAATCCTTCACGCGTCAGGACCTCGTTGATGTTCTCGATATCGAAGCTGCCGAGGAAGGACGGCCTGACCTCGATTGTCTGGTAGCTCCAGGTTTGTTCGTTCATCAGGCTACTCCTGCTGGAATCATTGTTGGTGGTCGTCGGCAATCGCTTGCGCGTGATTCAATGCGCAGCAGGCTCCTGGTCCGCCGGATCGAGCCTCAACAGCGGCGCGGGCAGGCGCTCGCCGCTGATGTGGATCGAACGGCCGAGCCGGTCGAAAGCGATCGCTTCGGCCTGCGCCAGTGGCGGCAAGGCCAGGCGTTGCGGCGTTCGCGAGAACGCGGTCTGCCAGGTTTCGCCAGGCGCGCGCGGAAACAGCCAGGCGTCGCGATAGGTCAGGACGATCGCCCGTCGACCCTCGGCGTCGATGTCCATGCCGGTTGGCGAGCCGCCGAAGCGTGCGGCGGGAAATCGCGCGAGCCGCTCGCTGGGCGCTGGCTGCGGGATCGAATCGATCGATGCGAGCCGGCGCGCGACGCGGCTTGTCGCCGTGCTGCCGACGCTGTCGAGCGGCAGGCTGTAGAGAGCGAGCGGTGCATGCTTGTTGATCAGCAGGATCTCGCGCGAGCGTACGTCGATCGCCATGGCCTCGGCGTCGTGCGAACCGTCCGGATAGCGGAAGCGCTGGCGCCAGGCCGGCTTCACCGAAAGCATTGGCGGCTCGGCGCTCAGGTCGGGTTCCTCGACGGCGATCAATTCATAATCCTTGCGCACTCCGCCGTTGTCGCCGATGTCGCCGATCAGCAGCCACGACTTTCCATCGAGCTGATAGCTCGCGATGTCTTCCCAGTCGACCGCGCGCACACCTTCGATGCGCAGACAGGCGCGGCGGTTTCCGCGCGTGTCGATCGCGCAAAGTTCGGCCGGTTTCGGTGAATCGTTGTGTACCCAGAGGATTCCGTCGTTGCGTCGCGAGGCCGCGATCCCGCTGATTTCGTCGAGGCGAGCATCGGTGATCAGGGCTTCGAGCTGTGCCGGCGCGAACGCTGCAGCCGGCAGGTCCGCAGCCGGCGTGGCGCCGCTGCCGAGCGCGGCCAGCAGCAGGATTGTCCTCATTGCAGGCTCGCCGGGCCAAGTGCCTCGACCTGCTTGAGCCGCGTGCGGCCGAGCAGGTCGAGGCCCTGGTAGAAGCGCCATGGATCGCCATCACCGCTCGAAAAGGCAATGTGGCCCGCATCGAAGCCGGTCAGGGCCGCGTCGAAACTCTGCCAGCGATCATTGATCCAGGCCTGCATCCATGCATGGGGCACGAACACGTGCTCGACGCCATCGAAGCGCGGCGTATAGACGAGTCCGTCGACCACACGCGTGGCGATGCCTAGCGAGCGACCCATTGCCGCGAGCAGGACCGCATGCTCGGTGCAGTCGCCCTCGGGCTTGCGTACCACCTGCAATGCCGAGGCGTAGCCGACGCCCAGTGTCTTGTTGCTGATGAACGTGCGCACGAAGCTCTCGAGCGCCTGCATGCGCTCGAAATCGTCGTCGATGCCGGTCGTCGCCTTCGCTGCCAGGGCGACCAGATCGGGCGCGGTACTCTGCAGCCAGTCGTTCGGCATCGTGTCCGCGGGTAGCGGCGTCCCGCCGACCCCGGCACGCGCGTCACGATGGACCTCGACGATGAGATCCTCGCCGCTGCGGCGAACGCTCTGTTCGGAAGTATCCGGGATGTTCATCGGCGCGTCGTGGTTGCGCGGGCTGATCGTGTAGCGCAAGGTCGTCGACAGTTCGCTGTTCCCTAGCGCGCGCGGCGATGGCATCAGCGTGCGCTCGAAGACATCGGAGCGCTGGTTCGGCGCGTTCGCACAGGCCTTGTCGCAGGCAAGCAGGGTCAGTTCGACGCCGATTGCCGGCATCGTCAGCTTGTACACGTCGCGTTCCTCGTCGATCCATGCGGTATTGAGGACCGGAGCGCCGGCGAAATCGAAGACCTGTTCGACGCGGACCAGTGATTTCGTTCCGCCCGGCAGCTCGATCCGCTCGCGCGCGCCGATCGTCGTGGCGACATCGATCGCGGCGAGGCTCGACGGCTGGAACGACAGCTCGCGGTGTTCGCCACCCTCGGTCAGCGGCGTGCGCAGGCTGGCCAGTCGCAGTCCCTCGGCAAGCAGGGCTCCCTCGGGCCACGCGAGTTCACGCTGCTCGGTCGCGCCGCCGTTGCTGATGCTCACTTTCAACCGATCGCCGTCAACCCTGCCTTCGATGCGCGTCTCGTTGCTGCTGAGTTTCGCAACCGAAGTGAAGGCCAGGGGTTTGCCCGCGCGCGTCTCCTCGCTCGACTCGCTGCTGCCCATCGTGATGCGCGTGCCGGCGCGATCGAATTCGATGTCGAGGCGTTGCCGGGTGGTCACGGTGTCGCCACGCACCCGGCGTTCACTTTCAAAGCTGCCGATCTTGCGTCCATCGAGCAGGACGCTGTACCACTGGTGTCCGGATGGCCGCGCCAAAGCCAGCATCGGAACGAGCATCAACAGGAAAAGCGGAATCCGGCGCATGAATTGTCCCGTCCAGGAGATGGCCCATTGTGCCGCAGTCGATACAATGGCGTGTCACGAAAAGGTGTGGATGATGAAAGCATTGGGTACACCGCATACCGGCGGCGCGATCCGCGCCATGTTGCTGGGGTCGGGCGAGTTGGGCAAGGAAGTGGCGATCGAGTTGCAGCGCTTCGCGATCGAAGTGATTGCCGTGGATCGCTATGCGAATGCGCCGGCGATGCAGGTTGCGCATCGCAGCCATGTCATCGACATGCTCGACGGCAGCGCATTGCGCCGGGTCATTGCCGCGGAGAAACCCGACCTGGTCATTCCCGAGATCGAGGCGATCGATACCTCGACCCTGGTTGCGCTCGAAGGCGAAGGACTGAACGTGGTCCCGACCGCTCGCGCGGCCTGGCTGACGATGAATCGCGAGGGAATCCGCCGGCTTGCCGCCGAAGAGCTCGGATTGCCGACCTCGCCCTACCGGTTCGTCGCGAACGAAGCGGACTATCGCGCGGCCGTCGACGAGCTCGGTCTTCCATGCGTGATCAAGCCGGTGATGAGCTCATCCGGCAAGGGCCAGAGCACGATATTCTCGAACGATGATCTCGATGCGGCATGGAGCCATGCGCAATCGGGCGGTCGTGCCGGACAAGGTCGCTGCATCGTCGAGGGATTCATCGCGTTCGACTACGAGATCACCCTGCTGACCGTGCGCCACGCCGGCGGCACGGATTTCTGTGCGCCGATCGGTCATCGCCAGGAAGCCGGCGACTATCGCGAATCCTGGCAGCCGCAGCCGATGAGCGCGAAGGCGCTTGCCGAGGCGGAGCGACAGGCGTTGGCGATCACCGGGGCACTCGGCGGACGTGGCGTCTTCGGCGTCGAATTCTTCGTGCGCGGCGACGATGTGATCTTTTCCGAGGTCAGTCCGCGGCCCCACGATACGGGACTGGTGACCCTGATCTCGCAGGAGCTTTCGCAGTTTGCCCTGCATGCCCGCGCGATCCTCGGCTTGCCGATCCCGCTGATCCGGCAACTCGGCGCATCGGCTTCCTGTGCGGTGCTCGTCGAGGGCGACGGGTCAGACATCCGCTATGAGGGCGTCGCCGACGCGCTGGCCGAGGCGGACACGATGCTGCGCATTTTCGGCAAGCCCGAGGTTCGTGGACATCGGCGCATGGCTGTGACCCTGGCGCGCGCGGAGTCGATCGAGCTGGCGCGCAGCAAGGCTGTCGCGGCGGCCGGATGCCTGAGGATCACGGTGAGCTGATCAGCTCACCGGGCGCGGCTCGATCTGCCATTGCCCATTGCGCAGGGTCTCGATCGGCTGGAAGTGGATCTTGTAGTCCATCTTCGGATGCCCGGCGATCCAGAAGCCGAGATAGACATGATCGAGTCCGTTCTCGCGGGCCAGTTCGATCTGGCGCAGGATCGCGAATGTGCCGAGCCCGCGGCCAGCTTCATCGGGGTCGTAGCAGGTGTAGACCGCCGACAATCCGGATGTGCAGAAGTCGGTCACTGCGATGGCAATGAGGCGTCCGTCCTTGCGCAACTCGACGAAGCGTGTCGGACTCCATGACGTGTAGAGGAACCGCGAGAAGTCATCAGGTCGCGCATCGTCCATGCCGCCATCCGGATGACGCCATTGCAGGTAGCGTTGATAGAGCGCAAAGCGCTCCGCGCTGTAGCGCGCGGGGAGGATCCGTACCTCGAGGTCCGCGTTGCGCTTCAGGCAGCGTCGCTGGGCGCGATCCGGCGTGAAGGTCGCGACCGGAATGCGGCAGGCCACGCAGGCCCGGCAGCCGATGCAATGCGGGACATAGACATGCTCGCCGGCCCGGCGATAACCGCGCAGCAGGCCGAACTCGTAGAGATCCGCCAGTTGCGGCGAACTGGGATCGATCACGAGGTTCTGTGAAGTGCGCTCGCTGAAGTAGCCGCAGGCATGCGGCAAGGTCTGGAAAAGACGGACGACATCGGAGCGCATGGCCATATTGTGCAACAGCGCCGGCCCGCCAAAACATCGCGGGCTGCACAGAAAACGATTCTTGACGATCCGGGCTAGCGCATCAGATAGGTGCTTGCGATCAGCAGGATCACGCCGCCGATCAGGCCGAGCAGGATCATGCGGATGCGCATCGAGTTGGCCTTGTGGCGCTTCGGATCGCTGGGCGAACGCGCCGCGGCAAGCTCGTCGGCAAAACGCGTCGCCGGCTCGAGGCCGGCCTCGCGCAGGAGTTCGCGGGCGCGCCCCTGATCGCTCGAATCAGTCACCCAGACCTGGGCCCAGCCTTCGCTTTCGCCGCGATCGGTGTAGCTGAAGCGCTTCCATTGGCCGCCCTGCCAGTCGCGGCGATTGCGGATGGTCGTCTCGATCCCGGCGTCGCTGAGAAGGGCGACGACACGTTCGACATTTTCGTAGCGGGGCGAGGTGTAGATCTGGCGCATGTCGGTGAGTCCATCCAGCAACAGTTCGGGAACGCGGCACGGCAATCAGGATACGAAAGCCCGCACGATCTTGCCTTGGCCACTCATCGGCAGCCTCATTCGCCCGCATTCACGACGCGGATCAGGCCTTCCTGCGCCGTCGACGCCACAAGCACGCCGTCACGCGTGAAGATCATGCCTCGGGCAAGTCCGCGCGAATGCTGCGCACTCGGGCTGTCGCAGGAATACAGCAGCCACTCGTCGGCGCGGAACGGTCGATGGAACCACATCGCGTGATCGAGGCTGGCCATGCGCACGTTCGGCTGCAGGTACGAAATCGCGTGCGGGAACGTGGTCGTGCCGATCAGGTGGAAATCCGAGGCGTAGGCGAGCAGCGAGCGATGCAGGACAGCGCTGTCCGGCACGCGATCGACGAGGCGAAACCAGACGTTCTGGTAAGGCGGCTGCCGGGTCGGATTGAGTTCGTTGCGCGGATGCACATGACGGAACTCGAAGGGCCCTGCGTTGTTGAGCCAGCGCTTGCGCTTGGCGGGGATCTTGTCGAGTTCGTTGGCCGGCACGATGTCGACTTGCGGCAAATCCTCCGGTTTCGGCACCAGCGGCATCGGAAACTGGTGCTCGGCGCCGTCTTCGGGGGTCTGGAACGAAGCGGTCATGTTGAAGATCGGCTGGCCATGCTGGATCGCGACGATGCGCCGCGCCGAGAAACTGCCGCCATCCCGGCTGCGTTCGACGTTGTAGATGATCGGCGCTTCGACATCGCCTGCACGCAGGAAATAGGCGTGCAGCGAGTGCGCGTGACGCCCCGGATCGACCGTCTGCTGTGCGGCCGACAAGGCCTGGCCAAGTACCTGGCCGCCGAAGACATAGCGCGTGCCGATGTCGCGGCTCTGGCCGCGGAACAGGTTGTCCTCGAGACGTTCGAGCTGGAGCAGGTCGATCAGTTCATGGACTATCGATGCAGACATGGAGAAGGGGGTCAGGGACGGCAGGCGAGTATAGCCAAGCCGCTGCTGCGCTGCGTCAATCAGCTGCGTCCGGCCAACGCTGCAGCGAACTGCGGGCTACCACGTCCGCCCATGGGAACATCGGTCCCGGATCGAGGCGCCTGGGCAGCAGCAGATCCGGATTGTCGCTGGACGGTTCCTTGCGCTGATCGAGCACGTCGTGGCCGGCGATCCAGTGCAAGCTCGGGTGCTCGTGGCGCAGATGCCTGAGCAGGGCGAGCAGGGATCCGATCTGGGCCGCGGTATACGGCTCGGTCATGGCCTGGTGCCGCGAATCGTTCCAGTCCGGATAGCGGCCGAGGTTGACCAGCTCGATGCCGATCGAGCGTGGGTTGTAGCGGAACGTATGATGCGCCACGCGGAGATCGCCGATGAAGCGCAAGGTGCGACCGTCGCGGTCAATGTAGTAGTGACCGCTGTTGCCGGTCCTGCTGTCTTCGTAGCGGATGCGTTCACCGTATTCCCGCGCCGTGGCGAGGTCGGGAAGCTCGGTGCAGTGGATGACGACCAGGTCGATCGCCGACGAAGGGCGCTCGGCGAGGCGTTCCTCATAGGGCAGGGGCCATTCGTGGATCACGAGATCGGTCATCGATGGAGTTTCGCACAGGGCCGGGTTCGCGTACCTGACGGATTTCCGCGATGCAGCGGTGTCGAGTCGAAGGATTGATGCTTGCCGCGTTTCTCCCTGCGAGGCAGAGGCATCGAGGCTGTAGCACTCCCGCACCGCGATCGGGCGCGCCACGGGTTTCGCGGTCGAGCCTCGCGTAGCGGTTTTGTTGTTGGTGTTAGCATCGCGAATTTTCCCGGAGTTCCCTCCATGAAAGGAACCGTGATTCTTTCCCACGGCCTCGAAAGCGGCCCGAATGCGACCAAGGTCACCGCGCTCGCAGCGGTCGCCGAAGGACTCGGTTGGGCGAGCATCCGGCCCGATTACCGTGATCTCGATGCAAGCCGCGATGTCGAGGCGGTCACCGCGCGAATGCAGCGTGCGCTGGATGCGGCTCCCGCCGAAGGACGCGTGGTCTTCGCCGGTTCGAGCATGGGTGCCTTCATTTCAGGTTTCGCGTCGACGCGGCGTGACTGCGCCGCGCTGTTCCTGATGGCCTTGCCGGTCGGTATCCGCGGTTATTCGTTCGACTACGAAGCGGCTGCGGTACCCACCGTGCTGGTGCACGGCTGGCGTGACGAGCTGTGTCCGGTTGATGCGGTCATCGAATTCGCGCGTGGGCGCGGCGACACCCTGCACCTCGTCGATGACGAGCATCGCCTGAGCGGACACGTCGACTATTGCGCCGGGGCGTTCCGCCAGCTCCTCGTCACGCTGGATTCCTGATGCCACAGTTCTTTGCGACCTGCCCGAAAGGCCTGGAATACCTGCTGCGCGACGAACTCGTGGCGCTTGGTGCGAGCGAAGTGCACGAGGCCCTGTCCGGCGTGCATTTCAGCGGCGAGCTGGTCGATGCCTATCGCGCTTGCCTGTGGTCGCGCCTGGCCAGCCGCGTGCTGATGCCGCTCAGCGAGTTCGCCGCGCCCGACGAACATGCCCTCTACGACGGCGTGCAAGTCATCGACTGGTCAGGTCATCTGGCCGAGGACGGCACGCTCGCGGTCGACGCGGTCAGCAATGCGAGCCAGATGCGGCACACGCGCTATCTTGCACAGAAGGTCAAGGATGCGGTCGTCGACCAGTTCCGTGATCGCAATGGCAATCGCCCCGGTGTCGATCTCGAACAGCCGTCGATACGGCTGAATCTGCTGCTGCGCAAGGATCGTGCCCTGCTTTCGCTCGATCTCTCGGGAACACCCCTGCACCGGCGGGGCTACCGCGTCGGCCAGGGCGAAGCACCACTCAAGGAAAATCTCGCCTGTGCGATGTTGCTGCGTGCGGGCTGGCCTGCGATCTTCGAGGCGGGCGGAGCGATCGTCGACCCGATGTGCGGTTCCGGCACGCTCGTGACCGAGGCTGCACTGATGGCCGCCGATGTCGCGCCGGGTCTGCGCCGGGCCTATTTCGGCTTCCTCGGCTGGCTTGGTCACGATGCGCCCATCTGGGAATCCCTGCTTGCCGAGGCGCAGGGGCGTGCCGAAGCCGGTCTGCGTGCGCTGCCGGCGGCATTCTTTGGTTATGACGAGGACCCGACCGTCCTCAGCCAGGCGAAGCGCAATGCGCAGCAGGCGGGGGTGATCGGATTCATGCGCTTCGAGCGCCAGTCGGTCGAGCACCTGCAGCGCCCGACCGATGCCACCCAGGCCGGGTTGCTGATCTGCAATCCACCGTATGGCGAGCGTATCGGCCAACAGGATGCGCTGGCCCCGACCTATCGTGCGATTGGCGACAAGGCGCGCAGCGAATTCGACGGCTGGCGCCTCGCGGTGATCACCTCCGACGAGGATCTTGGTCGCGCGATAGGGCTGCGCGCGCACAAGCGCTACACGCTCTACAACGGTGCGCTCGAATGCCGCTTCCTGCTGTTCGACATCGGTGGCGATGCAGCGCCGCGCGTCGCGGAGGAGCGCCCGATCTCGGCGGGTGCCGAGGCGGTCGCCAACCGCATGCGCAAGACGATCAAGCACCTGCGCAAGCGCCTCGATCGCGAGGGAGTGCGGTGCTGGCGCGCCTACGATGCCGATATTCCCGAGTACTCGGCGGCGGTCGACGTCTATGTCGGTCGCGACGAGTCGCGCCCCGACAGGCCGGATTCGACCTGGCTGCATGTCCAGGAATATGCCGCGCCGAAGGACATCCCCGAACACGTCGCATCGGCCCGGCTTGCCGATCTCGTGCGTGGTGCGGGCGCTGCCTTCGAACTGCCGCGCGAGCGGGTTGTCGTGAAGACACGCTACAAGGCCAAGGGCGGTGGCAAGTATGGCCGCATGGATCAGCGCTCGAGCTTCCTGGTCGTCGAGGAAGGCGGGCTGCGTTTCCGCGTCAACCTGCACGACTATCTCGACACGGGCTTGTTTCTCGATCACCGTCCGGTACGCGCGCACCTGCGTGCAGCGGCGCGTGGCACGCGTTTCCTGAACCTGTTCTGCTATACCGCAACGGCCAGCGTCTATGCCGCATCGGGCGGTGCGCGCACGACGACCAGTGTCGATCTTTCCGCCACCTATCTGGATTGGGCCGAACGAAACCTCGCCCTGAACGGTTTCGGTGGTGCGGGGCACCAACTGATCCAGGCCGATTGCCTGCAATGGCTGGAACACGATCGCGGCGAGTACGACCTGATCTTCGTCGATCCGCCAACGTTCTCGAACTCCAAGCGCGCCGACGATTTCGATGTGCAGAAGGAGCACGGCCGCCTGCTCGCGCTCTGCGCGGAAAGGCTGGCCTTTGGCGGCCTGATCGTGTTCTCGAACAACTTCCGGCGCTTCAAGCTGGACGAGCAGGTTGCTGCACAGTTCAACGTGCGCGACATCAGTGCATCGACGATTCCGTTCGACTTCACGAGAAATTCACGCATTCATCAATGTTACGAACTGCAACCTCGCAGACAATGAACCTGGATTTCAGTCGCTATTCAGACTGGAAAAAGCAAAGTGCACGCGTTCAACCAGAGGACCCAGACCATGTTGTTCACGCGTACTCGCCAAATCCGACTCTTCTCTGCCGCGGCTGCATTGATAGTCGCGATGCTGTTTGCTCCGAGCGCGTTCGCGCGTGGCGGGCATCACGGTCATCATGGCGGCAGCCATCACAACAACTGGGGCATCAGCCTGGGCTTCTCCGGACCCGGTTACAGCATCGGCTACTCCGATTGCCGCCATTGCGGCAGTGGCTATGTCAGCGGGAATTTCTACGGTGGCTATGGTGGCTATGGTGGCTATGGCGGTTACGGCTACAACAGCTACAACAGCTACTATCCGGCTTACTACGACAGTTACTACTACCCGGGATACAGCGTCGGCTACTACGACTACCCGTCGTATCGCCATCGCCCGGTGACACGCCGAATCGTGCGCTACAACACCTATTACGATGACGGCCCGCGCCGCCATGACGGATATCATCGTGGCGGTCGTTCGCACGGTCGCGATTCTGGCGACTACGGCGACCGTGATCGCGGCTATTCGTCGCGCGCCGCCTACTACGATCGTCGCAACTGACGATTGACCCTGCAAGGCCGCCTGCATGTTCAACCTGCAGCCGGCACCTGGACCCCGCGGACATTTCCCCTGATATCCGCGGGGTCTTCTTTTTGTGTTCCCGCTTGCCCGGAGCTGGGCAAACCTGCGGACCCGATATTCCGGAACGCGACGGGAAAGCCGCGTCATTTGCGTATTCCGAACACTCCATCGAGAGCGAACCGAGCCAGGAACCCGGCTTTCTCGAGGCGCTTGCCGACTTCGCGTGGCACGTCACGACCGCTGGTCAGCCTGTTCGGACTGCCGGTGTAGTGGAACAGGCGTCCGCCACGGCGCAGGACGCGCGAAAGCTGATCATAGAATGCCTGTGAATACAGTTCGCCGGCGATGCCGAATCGTGGCGGATCGTGCAGCGCCGCATCGAACGACGCATCGGCGATCTTCGAGATGGCGTCGGTCACGTCGCCATGCACGAGTTCCAGGCGACGTCCGTTCACCGCTGCGGCCGGATCGGGCGACCAGGGATTGAGCGTGCGCAGCCAGAGCACATCGGCGTTCTTCTCGAAGGAGTGGACGCGTGAAACGCCTGCCTCAAGGCAGCAGGCGGCGAAGTAGCCGAGGCCGCCGCAGGTATCCAGCACGATCTTGCCGCGCGGTTCGATCAGGGCGATCTTGCGCCGCGCGTCTTCGAACGGGGATTCCTTCGATGTCGGCAACATCTTGATGCCATCGATCTCGAAAGTCGGCGCACCCCATTCGGTCGGAACGAGCTTGATCAGCGATCCCGAAAAGCGCGATGCGGCGACGAAGGCTTCGCCCTCGCGGAAATAGATCGTGCGCTCCCTGAGCTTCTCCGGATACCGGTAGCGCTGGCCGCGCCAGATCCATTCGTCGTCGCCGAGCGCGACTTCGTCTGTTGATCGCCCGAGGTCGAGCGAGCCGGTCCAGGATCGACTGCCAACCTTGCGGATAGCGGACCATTCGTCGACGACGGCGTGCACGAGCAGTGGTCCCGAGTAATGCGACACGTCAAGCAATCTCCTTGAACAGGGCGACTGGGCGCCGAACAATCCGGCAGCGAAATCCTGAGCCACGATGCATCGGCCGATCGCGCTGCTCCATCAGCGTTGCCCTAGGTCAGCCAGACTTCGAGTTCGCGCAACGCTTCGGTTTGTGCATGCTCGGCCGTACCGTCGGTGCCATGGCGGAACCCTTCATAGGCAATCACGAACTCGCCGAAAGGATCGTCAATGGCTTCGGTCTCCTCGAGCACCAGCTCAAGGTCTTCGAGCGCTTCGTCAACGCCGCCGACGTCGAGCGGCATGCGCAGGATCAGCAGCCAGGTGATGAAGGTCGCTTCGGGCTCGCGAGCCCGTGCGTCCCTGGCAAGCGCAGCAAGTGCCGACGAACGTCGCGCGAAATGCGCGCGTGCCAGAGCTTCGGATTCGAATACGCTGATCGATTCGCCCTGGGATTGCAGATCGCCGGTCTCGACGTTCTCGAAACTCGAGATCACAACATGGCTCATGGCAGTGCGCCTTGTGATGGATGCCGCACACTATCGCGCATTCGCCCCGGACCCAAGCGACATTCGCGGATTCGCCCCCAGGATGCGGCGACGTTCGCCTTGTCCGAGTCCCGCTGCCGGGAGCCGGGTCCCTTCGCGATCCTCCATGGGCGGGATCAACAACAGCAGCGCGAGCTGTTCGCCCGGCTTTCGATGTGCCCGAAGGAAGCGGCGTCAGTCGCGATGCTCCCGCTAGAGAAGACATCGGCGATTCGCAACGCAGGTATCAGGCACTCAACGCGGACCCTCATCTGCCAACGGCGAGCGCGTGAAACTCTCGGCGGTCAGATCGAGCGCGACGAACGTCCCGCTTGCCACGTCGATGCGGACGAGTTTGGCGTGCCAAGGCGTTTCGCGTGTCGCTGGCCGGTCAGACTGATCCGGCTCGCCGCCCCACAGCAACAGGTTGTCTGCGCCGCGCATCACCGATGCCAGCGAGACCATCGGCAAGGCGGCACGCCAGACGACTTTTCCGTTCGGGCCGGATACGCGTGACAGCTGCAGCCGACCGGCTTCGCCGAGCTTGTCGACATGCAGCACGAGCACGCTGTCGGGATTGCGGTACCACAGCGGCACCTCGGCATCGCGATGCTCGCGCAGCAGGCCGGCACGCAGAAAGGCCGGAGCTTCCGGCATCGCCTTGTACTTGCTGAACTCGGATCGCGTTCCCCAGTTGTCAGGCAGTTCCTTCGGCCAGCCCGGTGGCGCAGCCGATACCTCCTTCACCTGCGCCTGCCAGAGTCGATAGGGTTGGGGCAGGGGAATGTCCAGCGGCTGCGGCACGTGATTCTCGTTGAGGAACTGCTGCATCACGCCGGGTCGCTCGTTCGGGTCGCGACCCGGAATGACCGGCGGATGGCTCAAGGTGTCAGCTTCCTTGTCGGTGAGCACGCCCAGCCAGGAATTGCCGACCGACACGCCGCGCATCTGGAAACTGCTGGTTGACGATGGCAGCGGATTCGCCGGAGGAGCGATGTCTTCGGGATGGCTGACCGGCGTGTCGCGCGGCGCGGCCTTCAGATCTGTGGCGTCGATGCGCCACTGACTGGCATCTTCGAGAGTCACCTGCAGGCCGTTTCGGCCGAACGCGACATAGCCGGGTTCGATCACGAGCTTGCCGGCGAGTTCCGGATTGCGTTGTTCGATGCGCGCCGGATCGGCGACCGTGTGGCCATCGGCCAGCGACACGCCGAGTGGCCCTTCGACGTTGAGCCACAACGTGGTTCCGTCGACGCCGAGGATCTCGAAGCCGGGCAGGATGCGATCCCTGCGTTCCTCGTTCGTGTAGGTACGCAGACGCCGACGCCACGCCACCGTGTCAGTCGCGGCATCGATCGCCCAGAGATCCACATGCAGGTAGTCGGCGCGCGACTCGCTGATGCTGCGCGCGCCACGGAACACCCAGGTCTGCGACTGCGTGCTGATGAAGTACACGCGATCGACACCACCCTGCGCCGTGCGCAACGGTGCCGTCTGGAACAGTGCCGCCTGCAGGCCGCGGTTGCCCGCTCCAAACAAGGTGCTCAGCGGGTTGCCTGCGTCACCCGACAGCAGCAGCCCGATGAGCGCAACCGCCCCGAACAGCCCGAGCGCGAATGCCAGCCACGCGCCGTTGCGACGTGGACGCCGGATTGCGTACGGACTTTGCTTCGAACCTGATGCCATGTGCCTGGCAACGTGAGTCGGCGCCGTGAGGGGACAGCCTGGGTCCGGCGGAGCGGCCACGCCGGGGCACATCGACAGCGTGTCGCTCGTACTTGCGATCAGGGCGTGAGCTGAAAGGCAAGCGCCAACTCGAACTCGACGCGCCTCGTGTCAGTCACGCGCAGACTGGCAAGTTCAACTCTGGTCACCCCGGGAATGCTGTCCACGGCGCGCAGGAAGGCCGATACATCGGCATTGCTGTTGGCCAACCCCGTGATATCGATGACCAGGTTCGGTGCTGCGTTCCGAAGGTTCGCCGCGACATCGCGCGGTGCAAATCGGGACAACTCGGCGCCATGCGGCAGCAAATTCGTCAGGGCTCGCGACAGGTATTCTGCCGCGCCGTCAACTCCCGCGTGCGAAACCGGTTCGACGGGCTCGGGCACCGGCTCAAGATCGAGTGACCAGTCGAAATTGTCAGGGTCGACAGGCTCGATACGTTCGTAGTGGCGGGTTCGCCCTGTGCGGATATGACTGGATAAAATGAAAGGGCTGAGGTGGTAACGATCGATGCGGAACACCAGATCACCTGTCAAATTGCGGCCCAACCAGACCTCGGTGTCGTAGGATTCTCCGGGCTCGGGATCACCCACGTCGGAGAAACCGGGTGCATCGATGCTGATGTCGGTGCGCATCCAGTAGTCCGCGCAAGCAGCGCGCCAGACGATACGCCGGAATTCCGGCAACGGGCCGAGCGCAGCAATCCTGTCGTTGATGGCATCAGTCGATTCGTGTGCATCCGCGATGCGTATCCGCTCGCGCAGGAGTTCTTCCCATTCCCGATAGCGGGCGGGATCGTTTGCGTCCACTCGTGCTGCCGCGGAATTGAATCTTTCCAATCGCATCTTCAGCGAGAAATCGTAGCTGTTGCCGTCGGCCATCGATTCGATGCGCAGCAGTGAATGGTCCTGTTTCGACCAGCGCTGCCCGACCAGAATGCGGTCTGCCAGGGAGCCCGCAGGAATGGAAAATGTACCGGTGAGATCGGGGCAATCTTTCCCCTGCGCTACCGGCATGTCCGGAGCGATCGAATCGTCGCTGTATTGCGAAGTCGTGCGACTGCATGCGGTGAACAGGGTAAGCAAGGCCGGCAACAACACACGGATCGCAAGCACGTTTCGATTTTCCGGAAAGCATGGACAAGGCAGATGATATGGGGATGCCAGGAACGAGTCGACAGCGCACTGGTCTCGCGCCTCGCACCTCGCAATCTATAGCTGCATTTTTCATGACTGCATCGGTGCAACAGCTGCTCATCCAGGAATGGATGCGGTGGAACCGAGCCGGGAGCAGGCGGTCGGCGACTGCAGGGATGCAGTCGGTAGAACCGCGCCGGGAGCAGGCGGTCGGCGACTGCAGGGATGCAGTCGGTAGAACCGCGCCGGGAGCAGGCGGTCGGAAGCCGTTCACGATCAAATGCCACGCATGGTCCTGAATGCCTGCACGGCCCAGCGCCGAGTATGATCCTTGCATTGCCTTTCCTTCAGGATTTCAGAACGCGTGGCGACTCGCCGGGCAGGAAGATCCACTCGCGACCGGACAGCCCGACGTTGGCGCCCGTTGCGTCGCCATCCGCGTCTGGGCGCGAGCGCAGCGATCTTCGTCGTGCTCGCCGTGGGCCTGGTCATGGCCGGCATCCGTCCCGTCCTGGCCGCACTCCTCGCTTTCGACGTTGCTGCCCTGATCTTTCTTGGCGCGACACTGCACATGATCGTCCACTCGAAGACCAGCGCGATGCGCCAGCGCGCGCGCCGCGAGGACGAAAGCTATTGGGGATTCCTGCTCAGCAGTGCCGCCGTATCCAGCGTCGCGCTGATCGCGCTGGCCATCGAGCTGCATGCAAGCAGGAGTGGTGGCATGCCAGAAGTCGCCCTGGCTGCTTCCAGCCTCTTGCTGTCGTGGACGTTCCTCAACACGATCTTTGCCTTGCACTATGCCCACGAGTTCTACGGCGACAGCGGCGGCAAGAACAGCGGCCTCGATTTTCCGGGAACCCGGGAACCCGACTATTGGGATTTCATCTATTTCTCTTTCGTCCTCGGCATGACCTTCCAGGTCTCGGACGTGCAGATCAATGAACGCGGCATTCGTCGCGTGGCCCTCGCGCATGCCGTGATCGCGTTCTTCTTCAACGTCATCATCATCGCGCTGAGCGTGAACGTGGTCGCCAGCAGCGCATGAACTTCGCCAGTTCCATCGGTAGTGCGAAGTCGTTGCCCGATGTACGGCGATCGAAATGGCAGTAAATCAACGGCTGGTTGCCATCGAACCAGTGCTCGGTGCCAATTTGTGGACGTTGGGGCAATGCCTGCTCTGCAGAGCGCGTCTGATCGGGTCGGCGCGATGACTCGAGCACCCGGCCGAATGGGCTGGGGAAGGACCATCTTGCTAAAATGTGATAACTGCGTCACATTGCGTCGACATAAAGGCTAGGGTTCGGGCCTTTTCGATGGTCGCCCAGGCGGCCTCATGGCTGTGTCCATCCGTTCTAGGGGAACGCTGATGTCGTCACGCTTTCTGCTGCGGCACCCGCTCGTGCTCGCGTTGCACGCCGCACTTGCCAGCAACTTCGCTTTCGCCGCGGATATCGAGGCGCAGCTCGCCCCGGGCGACGGATTTGTCGTCAACAGCCAGTCCGGTACGGTTGTCCGATTGCGCATCAATGATGACGGCAGCGTGGTGATTCCGGGATTGCCCGCCAGCGCGGGCGAGGAACAGTTCCTCTGTTTCGACACGGCCACCGGTCAGCTCGGGCAATGCGCAGTGTTGCCAACCGGTGCAACGGGTGCGACAGGCCCGGCCGGAGCCACCGGTCCCGCCGGAAGCACAGGAGCCACCGGGTTACAGGGCCAGACCGGAGCGACAGGCGCCGCAGGCGCAACCGGACCTGCCGGAGGCGCGGGTTCGACCGGCGCGACCGGCGCACCCGGACCGACCGGAGCGGTCGGTGCTGCAGGTTCGACCGGAGCCACGGGTGCCACCGGCGCCGGAGTCACCGGGCCACAGGGTCCGACCGGTGCCGTCGGTGCCGCGGGTCCAACCGGCGCCACGGGAGCCACCGGGGCCGGAGTCACCGGGCCACAGGGTCCAACCGGTGCCATTGGTGCAGCGGGTCCAACCGGCGCCACCGGGGCTGGCGTGACCGGGCCGCAGGGACCTGCGGGTGCGATCGGCCCGACGGGGCCGACAGGTGCAGGCGCTACGGGGGCCACGGGGGCCATTGGCCCTACGGGAGTCACGGGGCCCGCGGGCGTGACAGGCGCGACAGGCGTCGTGTCGACGGTTTCGTACGCCGGTGCGCTCCCGGGCAGCATCGCAGGATCATCAACGAACTTCGTCTTTATCGGACCGACCGCGACCGTCACTCTTGCCGCCGGACAACGCATGACCGGGACGCTGGTCGCCTTGATGGGTCTTGCCGTTGGCAATCCCAATCAGTCGATCGACTATGGCATCTGCTACCAGCAGCCTCCGGGCGCCCTCAATACGTTCCAGACCTATCTGACGACGACCGTGACCGCTGTAGCGAGAACGCCCTATACCGCGACCAGCACCGCGGCCCCGGGCGCTGGCACCTACACGGTCGGTTACTGCGTTCGCAACGGCGGGAACGCGATCACCAGCAACGATTGGCTGAACGGCTACATCATGATCACGAATTAGCGGTGTCGGGAATCGCCGCACCTGCTCGTCACCACAAGAAGCAAGATCGAGGCAAGGGGATCCCGCAACAATGCGGGATCGGGTGCCAGATCACGGATCAGGGGTAAACGCATCATGCCGATCCTCGTTGCCTTCAGACGCGCCGCGGGTTGCGGTGTGGCAGCGATCCTGCTGGCCACGTCCGGTTTCTCGTTTGCGCAACAATTCAGAATTGGACAAGGTGCGACACTGTCCCTCGGAAGTGGCACGATCGAGGCCGGGTGCCGTGATGTTTCGGTCGACGGAAGCCTTCTGGTGGCCGACGGCAGCCTGAGCGGCGCGCGCAATTTGGCGGCCACGGGCTCGCTTTTCGGCGGTTCCGGCACGCTCGCGTTCAGTGGCAACCTCGATGCCGCCGGCGCGCTGAATCCTCAGGCCGGCACCATCCTGAGCGAGGATGGCTGCAGCAGCACGGCGACCTCGATCAACGGCGCACACACGTTCCATCGTTTCGTCGGCCAGACCGATTCGGGCAGGCAGCTGCTGTTTCCGGCCGGGCTGACCCAGCAGATCAACAGCCGTGTGGAACTGCTTGGCGGAACGGCACGATTGGTCGTGCGCAGCAGCGCCACCGATGCGCTGGCCCTGCTGCGCCTGTCGGCGTCGGGCAGTTGGCTCGTGAACGCTATTGACTTGCGCGATGTCGGCGCGACCGAAGACAGCCCGTTCATTGCCCCGCAGGATCCAGCGGTCTACGGCAGCATCGACCTCGGCAATTCGCCGCGCCTGCTGGGCGGCGACCCGATCGTGGTGCCAGTCGTGGTGCCGACACTTTCGCTGAAGGGACTCTTGCTGTTGCTGCTCGCGATGGCCGCTCTCGCAGCCTTCCATGCCCGCAAGCTCACGCCGAGGAAGTTCGACGCGACGTGAGGATCGTGCGCAAGCGGACCGTCTGAAGTAACCGGTTCGAGGTCCGCACAGCAGGACGAACTGGGTCCCGGTCGAGGCTTGGGCTCATGGCGGGATGGTGGCAATTGGCGGGGTTTTTAAGTCCTTCCGTGCCGCGAAGCCGCGCCCATCGCAACACCGCGTCAGTCGATCGTGAAACTCTGCGGCGTCATTGCGTGCACTCGCGAAGAAAAGCGCCGACTGCTGCGCGCCGGCTTGTTCCAATAAGGCAGTCGCAACGTCGTGGGTTCGCGACACGCGGATATCCCGGTTCGATAGGTTTCTATCTACACGTTGCGCAAAGTGGATTCGATATTCACGACTTGATCCTGCTCTTTCGGCCTCGACCGCTCCGCTGCGGCGCGATCGACCGGGCAACCGCGCCAATTTGCGCGCGCGCCGACGAACAATCGGTCCAGCGGCGGGCCCGATTTGAACCCGCCGAGTGGTGGTTTTCCGTGCTCGGCTTGAGGGATCGAACAATCGCACGATCGGTTGCTAGACTGGGCAGGCTGCGAGCAGGTTGATGGGGATCCCGGGCTCGGGGGAGTGATTGGTTGGATGTCGTGGTTTCAGTTGGGCCGGCCTTTCGACGCCGCCGCGGCCCTGCAGTGTTGCGCTTTGGCACAGGCACCGGACGGTGCGGTCGTCGTGATCCGCCAGTCCGGGAGCCCAACTGACGGTCGCCGCTTCATCGCCAGCGTCGAAGAATCGATGATTGCCGTGTTTTTCAGGGGAAACACCAATGCGCCATTCGAAAAAAAGCCATCGCCGTCTGACGCCGGGACGATTGGCGCTGACTCTTTCTGCCTTGCTGCTGAATCTGACCGCCCAGGCACAAACCAGCACTGCGACGATACGCGGCAGGGTCGATGTGCCGGATGCTGCCGGCACCGAGGTGGTGGCGACTGAGCGTGATACCGGCTTCGTCACGCGCACCCGGGTCGGCGCCGACGGCCACTACGTGCTCAACAGCATCAAGCCCGGCGCATACGACATCGAATCCTCGGCCGGTGGGCAGAAGATCGGTGCGCGACACGTGCGCGTGCAGGTCGGCCAGTCGCTGGTTCTGGATCTGGCGACCATCGATGCCGCTACGTCAGAGGGCGCGCACAACGCTGCCGCTGCTCTGGTCGAGCGGCGGACGTCGGAAGTCGCCGCCAATGTCAGCCAGGATCAGATCCGCTCGCTGCCGCAGGGCGATCGCAACTTCCTGTCGTTCGGCGCACTGGTGCCCGGTGTGACCGTGTCGCGCCAGGTTGATCAGAAATCCTTCAGTGCGGCTGGGCAACCCGCAAACCAGACCAATGTCTTCATCGATGGCGCAAGCCTCAAGAACAACATCCTGCAGGGCGGCCTGGTCGGCCAGGACGGCAGCCGCGGCAATCCGTTCAATCAGGAGGCCATCCAGGAGTTCCGGGTACTTGTCCAGAACCACAAGGCCGAGTACGAGCAGGCCGGCACGGCGATCGTCAGCGCCGTCACCAAATCCGGCAGCAATGAATTCCACGGTTCGGTCTACAACTACGTGCAAACCAAGGGCATGCTGGAAAACGAGTACTTCGCGGAGCAGCGCGGCCAGGACAAGCCCGACTTTCGTCGCGAGCAGTTTGGCGGCACCTTCGGCGGCCCGATCATCGAGGACAAGCTGCAATTCTTCTTCGCCTACGAGTCGAAGATCGAGGAAACCAGGCGCAGCGTCGCCATCACCAACCCGGCCTACCAGGACCAATTCAACCAGTACGATGGCAGCTTCAATGTGCCATTCCGCGAGACGGCCGGTTTCGGCAAGTTGAGCTGGCAACCCAACAGCGACAATACGGTCGACCTCAGCTACACGCGGCGCAGGGACACCGAGGTTTTCGGCTTCGGCGGCACCGTCGCGTATGACGCGCACTCCAATCGCGACAACCAGGTCGACAATCTCTTGTTGAAGTGGCAGTTCCGCGGCGCAAGCTTCGTCAACGACGTGCTGCTCGACAACTCCCGGTACGAATACCACCCCCATCCGGCGAACCCGGACCTGATTTCCCAGGATTTCCAGGGCGTGGCCTTGATCGGCAGCACGAACTTCGTCCTCGACAAGCAACAGCAGGGCACCACGCTGCGTGACGATGTGACCTTCAACAGCTTTGACTGGAACGGCCAGCATGTCATCAAGACCGGCATCAAGTTCGCGACCATCAGGAACGAGCTGAGCGAGAACAGCTTCATCGTGCCGCGTTATTTCTACGACGCGAACAGGCCGACCGGCTTCGAGATTCCGTACCTCGTGTTGTATGCGCCGACCGACAGATCCGTCGCGTTGCGCGACAACCAGACCGGCCTCTACGTGCAGGACGACTGGGACGTCACTTCGCGCCTGCAGCTCAATCTTGGCGTCCGCTGGGATGTCGAAAGCAATGCCAACAACAAGGCCTATGTGACGCCGGCCGCGCATATCGCGGTGATCGACGCGCTGGGCATCTCAGAGGACTATGTCAGCAACGGCAGCAGTCGCGATCCATACAAGGGCGAATTCCAGCCGCGCGTCGGCTTCTCCTACGACGTGAGCAGGGACGGTGACCAGAGCACCACGCTGTTTGGCGGCGCTGGCCGCTATTACGACCGTACACCGCTGGACAATCTGGCCCAGGAATCCCTTCGCTCCCAACCGGGTTTCTATAGCATCTACTTTTCCAGAGACGGAGAACTGGTCGACGGCCAACCATCCGTCATATGGGATCCGGTTTACCTGACGACGCAAGGCTTGCAGCCGCTGCTCGCCGGTGCCAGCGTCAACAACAGCGAAATCTACCTGCTCGACAACGAGCAGAAGTCGCCCTACAGCGACGCTTTCAGCCTTGGGCTGAGGCAAGCGTTCGGCGACTGGAACAGTTCTCTGACCTTGAGCCGCGTGCTCGGCTACCGCCAATACACCACGATCTGGGGCAACCGCAGGCCGACCGGCGAGTTCATCACGGGATTGCCCGGCGGCTATTCCACCGTGCTGTTGTCATCGACCAGGAACACCCAGTCCTACGGCGCGTTCATCAGCCTGGACAAACCCTACACCGAAGACTCGGGCTGGGGTGTGGGTTTCGCCTACACCTACCAGCGCGCGCACAAGCAGGGCGGCGACACCTTCTCGCTCGACTACGTGACCCCGGACCTTTACCCGGACAACAACGTCGGCGACAAGCATCGCCTGGTCATGAGCGGGATCGTCGACCTGCCCTGGCACATGAAGTTGAGCGGCCTGATCACCCTGGGCTCGGGCATCCCCTACGACAAGATCCTCAGCTTCGGCTACAACGGCGGTCCGAATGGCCCAAGCGACAGCACCGGTGTCCATCTCGGCAGCGGCTACCCGCAACGCTATTCCTTCATTCTTCCGAATTTCTGGGCCTATCGTCAGGTCGACCTGTCCGTGTCGAAGGACATCGGCTTCGGCAAGAACCAGGTTGTCGAACTGCGTGCCGATGCGTTCAACATCTTCAACTACAAGAACTACGACTGTCATGCGAGTTACCCGCCGGAAGCGTACGGCACTCCCTCCTGCACGACAGGCCCGACGCGCAGTTTCCAGGTGAGTGCGCGATACAGCTTCTGACGCGCGCATCGCTCGGTCCGGGCCGCCTCGTGCGGAGCGGACGTGGGCGACGCGGTTGAAGACCAACCTTACGGGTTCGGCCAGGGCTCATCGACCTGACCCGACATCGACGCCTAACCCGCCTTTTTCCTGGCCAGCTTGAGCCAGGTATCGACGACCGTATCGGGGTTGAGCGACACCGATTCGATGCCTTCCTCCATCAGCCATTCGGCGAGGTCGGGGTGGTCGCTGGGGCCCTGTCCGCAGATGCCGATGTACTTGCCTTTGCGTCTGGCGGTCTGGATGGCCATCGACAGGAGTTTCTTTACGGCAGGATCGCGTTCGTCGAACAGGCTGGCGACGATACTGGAGTCGCGGTCGAGGCCGAGGGTCAACTGGGTCAGGTCGTTCGAGCCGATCGAGAAGCCGTCGAAGATGTCGAGGAATTCGTCGGCGAGCAGGGCGTTTGAAGGAACCTCGCACATCATGATGATCTTGAGGCCGTCCTGGCCTTGCTTGAGGCCGTTCTTCGCGAGCACGTCGACGACCTTGCGGCCTTCCTCGAGCGTGCGCACGAACGGGATCATGACCCAGGCATTGCCGAGGCCCATCTCCTCGCGAACCTTCTTCATCGCGCGGCATTCGAGCGCGAACGCGGCGGCGAAGCTCGGATCGACATAGCGGCTGGCGCCACGGAATCCGATCATCGGATTCTCTTCGTGCGGCTCGTAGGCCGTGCCGCCGATCAGGTTGGCGTATTCATTCGACTTGAAATCCGACAGGCGCACGATGACCGGTTGCGGTGCAAACGCGGCGGTGATCGTGGCGATGCCTTCGGCGAGGCGATCGACGTAGAAATCGACGGGATTGGAATAGCCGGCCATGCGCTCGTCGATCTTGCGCTTCGTCTCGGCATCCTGGCCTTCGTAGTCGAGCAGGGCTTTCGGATGCACGCCGATATGGCTGGCGATGATCATCTCGAGGCGGGCGAGGCCAACGCCGGCATTCGGCAGCATCGCGAAATCGAAGGCGCGCTCCGGATTGGCGACGTTCATCATGATCTTGAGCGGGGCGGGCGGCATCTGATCGAGATCAGCGGTGATGCGCTCGAACGGGAGCAGCCCTTCGTAGATGAATCCGGTATCGCCTTCGGCACAGGAAATCGTGACTTCGGCGCCATCGGGAATCCTGTCGAGGCCGTTGCCGCTGCCGACGATGGCGGGTACGCCGAGTTCGCGCGCGATGATCGCGGCGTGGCAGGTGCGGCCGCCGCGATTGGTGACGATGGCTGAGGCGCGCTTCATCACGGGCTCCCAATCCGGATCGGTCATGTCGGCGACGAGTACATCGCCTTCCTTGACCCGATCCATGTCCTTGATCGAGCGCACGACGCGGGCGATGCCGCTGCCGATCTTCTGCCCGACCGATCGTCCTTCAGCGAGTACGTTGCCGCGCGATTGCAACTGGAAGCGTTCGATCTGGGTCGCACGCACGCGCGATTTCACGGTCTCGGGTCGCGCCTGCACGATGTAGAGCTTGCCGGTATTGCCATCCTTCGCCCACTCGATATCCATAGGGCGGCCGTAGTGCTCCTCGATGATCAAGGCCTGGCGCGACAGCTCGTGGACATCTGCATCGCTGAGGCAGAAACGATTGCGGTCCGCCGCCGGTGTTTCCTCGATGCGCACGCGCTCGCCGGGTTTGTCCGAATAGACCATGCGTTGCTGCTTGGAGCCAATCTGGCGACGCAGGATGGCCGGCTTGCCCGCTTTGAGTGTCGGCTTGTAGACGTAGAACTCATCCGGATTGACTGCGCCCTGGACGACCATCTCGCCGAGCCCGTAGCTGCCGGTGAGGAACACCGCATCGCGGAATCCGGATTCGGTGTCGAGCGTGAACAACACGCCCGAGGCGCCGATGTCCGAACGCACCATGAGCTGCACGCCGGCCGAAAGCGAAACGTCTTCGTGCTTGAAGCCATGATGCACGCGGTAGGCGATCGCGCGATCGTTGTACAGCGAGGCGAAGACTTCCTTCATCGTGTGGATGACATCATCTGCGCCGCTGACATTGAGGAAGGTTTCCTGCTGGCCGGCGAACGAGGCATCGGGCAGGTCTTCCGCGGTCGCGGACGAGCGCACCGCGACGGCGATGTCCTGGCTGCCGGCTTTCGTGCAGAGTTGCGAATACGCTTCGCGCACGGCCTTGTCGAATGCAGGAATCAACGGGGTTTCGATGACCCAGCGACGGATCTCGGCGCCGGCCGTGGTCAACTCGGAGACATTGTCGACATCGAGCGTGGCGAGGCGATCGTGGATGCGCTGGGCGAGGCCGCTCTGGGCGATGAACTGCTGGAAGGCATCAGCGGTCGTCGCATATCCCCCCGGCACCGAAACACCGAGCTTGCTCAGGTTGCCGATCATCTCGCCGAGCGAGGAGTTCTTGCCGCCAACCTTGCCAAGATCGGACAGGCGCAACGCATCGAGCCAAAGAACCAGGTCGCTCAAGGGACATCTCCGGGAAAATATCGCAGCGCATCATTCTACCGGGGTTGTCCGGTCGACAACACTGTGGGAGGCACGAGGACATCGCGTTCCGTCAGCTTCCCCAATGGCGGAGAGCCCACCGTTGCTCGGGTAGAGATGCCGCTGCGCCTCCTCAAGGCACGGGCGTTGGCCGTTCGCCCCAAGCCCGTCGAAGGGCGCTTCCACGTGGCGCAGGCATCTCCGCGACGTTCGATCGTGGTTCGACGGGCTCGCCAGCAACGGATGTCGGATCGTGCCGATCTTCAGGCGATCCCGGCGCACGCCGTCCGGACAGATCGAATTCATGCCGACCAGGGCGATCCAGCAGGCACGCATGGTCAAGTGAATCACGAAAGCCTTGGTCAGGGTCAGCACGCTCATCTTGCTGCAGGTAAACAGCAGCCGGCTCAGGGTGCCCCAATCCGCATCGAGCCGTGGGCGCAACCCAAGGCAGGCCTGATCCATCATGCCGGGGAGTTGCAGCGGGGCGAAAACAGTGACGCCGGAAATCAGCAGCTCCATTTCCCGGGTCGACGTGGTGTCGCGGGACAGCAACGGGCAGGGCGGAAGTTCGTTCTCGCGCATTGCCGGCAGGGGGCGAGAGGTGACGGCGGGCGATGGAATCACCGTGCCGATCGCGCCGGCACCGCGTTGTGGCCTTGCGGCAACTGGGCGAGAGTTCGTTAGCGGTGCCTGCCGCGATTGCATAGACTGGTTGTCCTTCAGACAACGGAATACCCATGCGTCGTACCGTCTTCTACATCTCCGATGGCACCGGCATCACCGCGGAAACCATCGGGCACAGCGTGTTGACCCAGTTTGAAGGCATCGATTTCGAGACGTTCCGGCTGCCGTTCGTCGATTCGGCGGAGAAGGCCGAGCACGCCGCCCAGCGCATTCGTGCCGCGCAAACCCAGACCGGCGTGCGTCCGATCGTGATCAACACGATCATGGATCCGGCGCTCAGCGATGTGGTCGCTACCGGCGGCGCGCTGATGCTCGACGTGTTCGCGCCGTTTCTTGGTCCGCTGCAGGAGGAGCTCGGCACGCTGCGTTCGCCCCGCGTCGGCAAGGCGCACGGCTTGACCAATTTCGCCGAGTACGAGGCGCGCATCAATGCGACCAACTATGCGCTCTCGCACGACGACGGCATCGACGTGCGCTATGACGACGCAGAGGTGATCCTGGTTGGCGTGTCACGTGTCGGCAAGACGCCGACCTGCCTTTACATGGCCCTGCACTATGGCGTGAAGGCGGCCAATTATCCGTTGACCGAGGAGGATCTCGACAAGCTTGAGCTGCCGGCCCGCCTGGTGCCGTTCAAATCGAAACTGTATGCGTTGAGTATCGATGCGCCGCGTCTCGCCCAGGTTCGCGAAGCGCGTCGACCGGGCAGCAAGTACGCGACGCTGGCGCAATGTCGGCGTGAACTGGAACTGGCGGAAAAGCTCTACCGGCGCGACGGCATCCCGATGCAGAGCACGACCAATACGTCGATCGAGGAAATCGCGAGCAAGATCCTGTCGCAGCTTGGAATCGAGAAGCACATGTTCTGAGCGGCCACGGCGGATCCCGGCGAGCCGTGCGGCGAACATCGGGTCAGACCACGATAATACGTCGTGGATGCCTGTCAGCAACAGTCTGGTCGACAGGAAACCCGATGCTATGATCGGGCCATGTCGACCTTGATCGCCAGCCGTGTCGCCGCACTGCCAAGCCGCTTCTCGTGGCTGATGGGCATGCACTCGGAAAACTATCACCGGCTTGCGCGACTGTTTGCGCCACAGCGCCTGGTCGCCGGCAGCTATCTTTCGACCGTCGATGATCATCTCGATGTGATGCTCGAAGTCACCGAACATCATCGTTACACGGTCGACCTGCTGCTGACCTACTGCCTGCGCGACGCCGAGACCGGCGGGCTGGTTCCTTCGGCCAACATCCGCATGTACCGCGACGCGCGCATGGCCGAGGTGCTGCACTATCACGCGGATCAACGCCTCGAGCGCGCGATCGGTCCATTGCCGCCGGCGCGCACGATATTCGAACGGCGCGTGCGCCGCAGTTCGTTCCTGAATCGCTGGCTTGAGTACCTGGCCGAGCAGGGGCATTCGATCGGAACGCTCGAACCGGCATCGCGGGCCGGCAACGCGCGCATGGCCTCGGCCTGACGGAAACGCCGTTCCCGGATCGCGCCCACAAAAAAACCCGCTTGCGCGGGTTCTTCTGCAAAAGTGGCGGAGCGGACGGGACTCGAACCCGCGACCTCCGGCGTGACAGGCCAGCATTCTAACCAGCTGAACTACCGCTCCACATCTCTCAATCGCGCGTCCTGCGCAATCCGCTATTCTCACCGATCCGACCCGATTTCGCGAGCCTGATCGTCACTGGCGTCCCCAAGGGGATTCGAACCCCTGTTACTGCCGTGAAAGGGCGGTGTCCTGGGCCTCTAGACGATGGGGACGCATAGAGAAACCTTGGAAAACCTGATTGTAAATCTGGTGGAGCCAGGCGGGATCGAACCGCCGACCTCTACAATGCCATTGTAGCGCTCTCCCAGCTGAGCTATGGCCCCGGGAGGCGCGAGAGAATAAGGAGTGCGGAGGTCATCGTCAACACTTATTCTGCGAGCCGGATGAAATCTGCCCGACATTTTGTCGCAGAAACGCGGGTAGGCCTTGGCGATCGCCGGGCGTGATTGCGCCCGGCATCGCCCGCATCCGGGCTATTATCGGGCACGATCCGTTTCGACAGGAGAATTCCGATGCGTCACCTGAATTACGCGCTTGCGGCACTCGTGATTGCCGGTGCCGGACTGGTTGCGCCGGCTGCCGGCGCTGATCCGGCCAAGCCAGTCAGCCTGCCTCGCACCGCGGCGCCCTCGGGCGTCGAGCTCTACTTCATTTCGCCGAAGGACGGCGACGTGGTTGGGGAAGAACTCACGGTCCGTTTCGGCTTGCGCGGGATGGGCGTCTCGCCGGCCGGGACGATCAAGGAAAAGACCGGCCATCACCACCTGCTCATCGATACCGAGTCCTTGCCATCGCTCGATCAGCCGATTCCCGCCGATGACCATCACGTCCATTTTGGTGGTGGCCAGACCGAAACCACGATCCGGCTCAAGCCGGGCAAGCACAGCTTGCAGCTTGATCTTGCCGATGCCCTGCACATGCAGTTCGACCCGCCGATCGTGTCGCAAAAGATCACGGTGACCGTGAAGTAAGCCCTCGAGCGGATTCGGCCACGCTACCTGAATCCAGGCCTTGCCGGCGGCGTCTTCGCAGTCCCAATATCCCGAGCAAGCTCGCCAGCGCGATGCTTGCCCACGCCGACAGGCCCGGAACGGCGATCGGCGCGCCATCGCTGCCGCGGTACTCGTAGGCGCCGATGTCGGCGGAGCCGTTGATCTCGCGCGGAAAGCCCGGGCCGCGTTGGTCCGTCGAACGGCCCTGTGGATTGCCGCCGCGATCGAGTGCCGGACTCTTTGCGGTCAGTGCATGGGTTTGCGTCGCGCCACCGTTGTCCGCGAGTGGCAGCAGCTTCGGGTCGACATTGAGCGTGTCCGCTGGCAGCGCGAGATTGGCGCCCGGTGCGATCACCAGGTTGTGCGAGCCGGAAATCGACAGCGGCATTGCACTGTCGACGTCGCTGCCGCCCTGATTCGCGCTGTTGC
>ENA-UOWO01000239-UOWO01000239.1-activated-sludge-metagenome-genome-assembly--contig:-NODE-239-length-81491-cov-19.607999_pt1 | contig 81491 bp, 65 predicted proteins | sample MGYA00238148_ERZ761564 | MGnify/ENA primary metagenome ERZ761564 (study PRJEB28885, sample SAMN05720194) | activated sludge metagenome | isolation source: Anaerobic digester | place: USA...
GGTCCAAAATATTTCTATGGATACGGAAGAACATTTATGGTAAATGTTTATTTAAACTTTTAAGAATTAGCCTTATGAAAAATAGATTTAAAAATAGCTTCATCATTATACTATCAATCGGATTGTTTTCTGGCTGTGTGAATGATACTTACGATACTCCACAATTTGGCAACTGCGTAGATCCCGGTTTAACCAAAACTAAAACCATTGCCGAAATTTATGCCGTGGCCAAAAACCCTGTGGCAACTCCGCCAAGCGTTATTCCAAACACCCCAACCTACACTGCCGACGATATTATCGAAGGATATGTAGTTTCGAGCGACGAAGGTGGAAATTTTTATAAAAGCATGTATGTTCAAGCCATAGATGGTTCAAAAGGTTATAATCTTTCGATAGACGAAGCAACTCTTTATACTAAAAACTATCAACCCGGTAAAAAAGTGTTTTTAAAACTCAAAGGTTTGGCTTATGCAAATCCATCTAGTTTTGGAAGAGGTTTGATTTTTGGAGCTCCTCCAACAGAACAATATGCTGTTGACAGACTTTCAACTTTAGAATATCCTAAACACCTTATTGCTTCTTGTGATGCCGTAAGCGAAGATGCCATTGTTGGAAAAATTACATTGGCAACAGCATTAGATCCTTATTTAAACACATTAGTCGAATTTGAGAATGTTGAATTTACTGATGGATCTGCTGGAGGAACCTATGATATTAACCGAATCGATGATTTTGACTCCAGTATTTATATTACCGATGGATCAAGAATATTGACAGTTAGAACTAGTCAATTTGCAAATTTTGCTGGACGAATAGTTCCTTCAGGCAATGGAAAAATCAGAGGCGTATTGACAAGATACAATTCTACCTATCAAATCATCCTAAGAACAGAGCGCGACGTAAATATGCAAAACCCAAGAGTAGATTATTCCCCAGCGATTGTTGGTGCAAACTCTACCGTTTTCCCAGCTACGGTAAACGAAACTTTTGAAAGTTATGCTACTTCACTAACTAATTTTCCAAATTACATTAATGATGCCTCTTTTGGTTTTAGATATTGGGGAGTGACTACATTTGGCGGAAACAAATACATACAAATGACTTCGTTTGGTTCTGGTGATGCCAATAATTCATATTTATTTATCCCTGTGAATATGACTACCGCAAGCACTTTTTCATTCAAATCCAATATAGGATTCTGGAATGGAGCTGTATTAAAAGTGTATTATGTTCTTGCTGCTGATTATACTCCTGGAGGAAAAATAGATGTTACAAAAATGACGAACATCACCTCTAATTTCACTATTCCTTCAATACCTACATCTGGTTATGGAACTTCATTTACAGCAAGTGGAAATTATGACATTCCCGCAACTGTTTCTGGAAATGGTTATTTTGTATTTGAATATGCAGGAAATGCAGTTACTTTTCCATCTGTAACTACCACTTTACAATTGGATAATATCATAGTAAACTAATTGTTTTTAAAATAAATCTAAAAAGGCTTCCACATTTTAGGGAGCCTTTTTTATTCACAAAATAAATCCCTCAAATGAAAAATATATTCTTCCTTTTTGTTTTCATATTCAGCAACCTAGCTTCAGGTCAAATCGTCATCAACGAACTAGATTCCGATACACCAAGTACCGATGATAGAGAATTCATCGAATTAAAATCTACTACACCTAATTTTTCTTTAGACGGTTATGTCTTAGTTTTATTTAATGGAAATGCCACTTCAACCACTGCAAATCAAAGTTATTACACCCTTGATTTAGACGGATTGACCACCGATGCTAATGGAATAATTCTAATTGGAAATTCGTTAATTTCTCCAGCTCCAGACAAAACATTCCCTATTAATATCATCCAAAATGGTGCCGATGGAGTTGGGTTATATCTAGGAAACGCATCCGATTTCCCAGAATTTACATTGGCAACAACCACGAACCTCATCGATGCCTTAATGTACGATACTAGCGATGCCGATGCTACCGATTTAATGAATTTATTGGGCGTTACTGTGCAGTACAACGAAAACCAAAACAATCTTCAAACCACACAATCTGTTCAAAGGAAAAACGACGGAACCTACGAAACTAAAAACCCAACTCCCGGAGCCAATAATGATGGAAGTGGCATCATCTTCAACGGAATCACAATAACCGCGAATACCGCCGACAAAAATGAAAATGATAGTTTCCAAATTACATTCACAACGCAAACCAACGTGACAAGTGATTTGACATTTAATTTTACTTTAAATAATTCATTCTTCACAACCGATGATTTTACAGGGAACACTACGGTTTTCATTCCTTCCGGTTCCAATACTTTTACAACAACCATAACCCTTACAGACGATGTTTTGAATGAAGGTGATGAAGTGTTGAAAATTAAATTTGGCAGCATTCCATCGCAATACAAAAGACTCAATGACAATATCGAAATAAGAGTTATCGACAATGATTTTACGGTTGCTCCGTTTGGAACACCTTTAAATCCAACTTATGGGATTGTTTCCAGCACAGCTCCAACAAACTATTATGCGTCTCTCGAAGGACTTTCAGGTGCAACTTTAAAACAAGCCATTCAAGATATTATAGCCAATCCAACCGTGGTTCACGCTCATAATTATGGAGATATTATTGATATTTTAAAAACCGCAGATCAAAATCCATTGAATAGCAACGAAGTTTGGTTGATGTATGTAGAACAATCTCGTTCCAAATTAGAATTTCAAGACACAGGAATCAATACCGGAAAATGGAATCGCGAACACATTTATCCACAATCGCGTGGTGGTTTTACCGATGGAACAGAAAGTATTCCCGACGGAATAAATATTTGGTTGCCCACCAATGCCGATGATATTCTTGCCGGTCACGCCGATGCGCATCACCTTCGCGCCGAAGATGGAGCCGAAAATAGTTTAAGAAGCAATAATGATTATGGTCTAACCGGATACAACGGACCAAGCGGAACAATGGGTTCGTGGAAAGGCGATGTCGCACGTTCCGTTTTTTATATGGCAGTTCGTTACAACGCTTTGAGCGTGGTCAACGGCGATATTCCAGATACAACTGTTGGGCAATTGGGTGATTTGGCTTCGTTATTGACTTGGAACACTTTAGACCCTTCGGATGATTTTGAGATGAACCGGAATAATTATATTTATACTTGGCAAGTCAATAGAAATCCTTTTATTGATTATCCCGAATTAGCCAATTATATTTGGGGAAATAAAGTGGGTCAAGTATGGTATTCCAATTTATCGACCAATGATTTTGCTGATTTAGAAGTAAAAATTTATCCAAATCCAGCTCAAAAATCGATTACAATTTCTGGTTTGAATGACAAGGCTACTATTGAAATTTACAATAGTCTAGGAGCAAAAATAATGTCGCAAAAATTCATCGGAAATACCCAATTCAATATCGATTTTCCCGCAGGAATTTATTATGCCAAAATTTATTCAGGCGAACAATCAATTGTTAAAAAATTCTTGGTGGAATAAGTTACTTCACAATAAAAAAATATATTTGTATTGGATTCAGTTCAAAAGTCAGTTTTAATTAATTATAGAAATATGCGTACTATTCGATTGGCTAACAAAAAGGGTAACGCTGTTTTTTATCAATTACTGTTTCTTGTTTTTATTTTTCAATATTCCAATATTCAAGCCCAAATACCCATGAAAATCCCACCCAGTTTACAAAAAGGAGATACCGTAGCCATTGTGGCAACTGCCCGAAAAAACATCGATGACAATCTAAAACCAGCGATAGATTTATTGCATTCTTGGGGATTAGAAGTTGTAATTGGAAAAACCATCGGATTGGATTTGAATCAATTGGCTGGAACCGATGAAGAACGAGCTGCCGATTTTCAGCAACAATTAGACAACCCTAATATCAAAGCCATTTGGTGTGTTCGTGGTGGTTATGGAACAGTTCGAATGATTGATTTATTGGATTTTACAAAATTCAAACTAAGTCCAAAATGGATTGTTGGTTTCAGCGATGTTACGGTTATTCACAGTTATATCAACAATTTAAACATTGCCACAATTCACGGTGCAATGCCCATAACAGTTGCAAGAGCAAGTGCAGAGTCGAAAGAAAGTTTGCGAAAATCACTTTTTGGCGAAAGCCTAAATTATGAAATCCCTTTTAGTCCTACAAACCGTCTTGGTAATTCCAAAGGCGAAATCGTGGGCGGAAATTTGTCTATTTTATACAGCCTGATGGGTTCGAATGCACAAATCGATTGCAAAGGAAAAATACTTTTCATCGAAGACTTGGACGAATATTTGTACCACATCGATCGAATGATGATGAGCCTAAAACGTTGCGGTTGCTTTGATGATTTGAATGGTTTAATCGTTGGCACGATGACCAAAATGAAAGACAACGACATTCCGTGGGGGAAAAACGCCAACCAAATCATAGAAGATGTGACCAAAGGCTATTCATTTCCTATCCTATATAATTTCCCAGCGGGACATTTTCGCGACAACCGAGCCTTGATTTTGGGCAAACAAGTCTCTTTAGAGATTAATAAAAATTCCTCTAAACTGATTTTTGAGTAGTTTAAATCTGAACTCTACAATCTAAAATTACGATGGCCGAACACAACGATTTAGGAAAACTTGGCGAAGAGATGGCCGTTGAATTCCTGCAGAAAAATGGGTATGAAATTCTAGAAACCAACTGGACTTTCCAAAAAGCCGAAGTCGATATTATAGCCAAAAAAGAAAATATACTTGCCATTATTGAAGTAAAAACACGCTCCTCATTGGATTTTGGTTTGCCTCAAGACTTTGTAAAACCAAAGAAAATTCAACTTTTGGTAAAAGCTGTAAACGAATATGTTGTCGCAAATGATTTAGATATCGAAGTACGTTTTGACATCATTGCCGTTCATAAAGAAGGTAAAACTTTTGCCATCGAACACCTAATTGATGCCTTTTATCATTTTTAGCTAAATTTATTATTGTTTGATTTGTAACAAAATGTTTTTTTATTTATATTTGCAAAAGGTTTACAAACAACAATCTAAGGAATCCTAGATTTAATATATTAAATCTTCCGAAACAAAACGGCAATTCCCTAAAAAACTAACACAACTAAAAAATGAAAACTGTTTCCTCAATTGTAGAAAATTACATCAAAACAAAGCCTTTTTTGTTGAATGCTTTGTCCCTTGGAATTATCAATTTGACTTCATTGTCCAGAAATATTATGGTCGAATTGGAGTCTGAATTTGGTAAAGAAGTAAAACAAGGCGCAGTTGTAATGGCACTAAAAAGACTCACCGAAGAGTTGGATTTTAGACTCAATCATAAAATCAACAAAGTCATAAAAAACATTGGTGAAATTACCGTTCGTTCTGCATTGACGGATTATACCTTTGCCGCTTCGGAAACTGTGTTGAACAAACAAGCCGATTTAATTACCGATATTAACACGTTTTCAGATATTTTTTACACCTCTTCTCGTGGCGTAAACGAGACTAATATTGTTGTGAGCAACAGCGTCAATCACCTTGTTGACAAGCATTTTGTCAACGAAAGATTGATTCAAAAACTAGAAAATCTGGCTTCTATCACCGTAAAATTACCGAAAGAAAACATCGTTGTTCCGGGAATTTATTATTTCATTTTCCAACGTTTGGCTTGGGAAGGAATCATCATCAACGAAGTGATTTCGACTTCAAACGAATTCACTATTTTGGTAAGCGAAGACGAAGTAGATGTGGCTTTTAAAGTAATCAAGGATTTGAAAAATTAATATTTCTTGCTATAAATTTTAAAGCTTCCAGCCTTTTAGAAGACTGGAAGCTTTTTTGTTTTTCTAATGCCATTTGGCAAATCTATTCATTACGGTTTCGTGACTAATAAATTCGTCGTTTGCTGCTTGCTTTAAACCGATTTGAATTTCTTGTTTTTCTTCTGAATTCAAATCAGCAAACCAATCCTTTTTATTTGCTTTGCTTTCATTTTGCATAATTGCGGTTGCTTTTTCACAAACTACTCTTTCATAAACTTACTTGAAAACTTTTCTTCTCCTGAAAATGCTTCGATAATATACATTCCATTTGCTAAATGCGCTACATCAATTTGACTTGCGTTTTGTGTTTTTTCTAACACTTTCTTGCCTGTTAGATCGATAATGCAAACTTTATCAAGAATAGTGTTGTTTGATGTTTGAATTTGCAATAATGAGATAACAGGATTTGGATAGATATTTAATTTTGAGACTAATTCAAATTTAGCATTTCCTAAAGGGATTCCTGTAATTTTACGAATAGTATTGTTATTGCTATCAGCCACATAAACATTTCCCGAATTATCAATAGCTATGCCATTAGGTCTATTAAAACTTGCTGCATTTCCAACACCATTTGCAGAACCACTCGATCCATTAATATTACCAGCTATAGAACTAACCTCTCCCGTTACTGTTATTTTACGAATGACATTATTATCTGTATCTGCCACATAAACATTTCCCGAAGCATCAACAGCAACTCCTGAAGGATAATCAAAACGAGCTGCCGAACCAGTGCCATTTACGAATCCTTTTGCAAATGAACCTGCTCCCGCTAGAGTAGTAACAACTCCTATTGCAGTAATTTTGCGAATGGCATTATTCCCTTTATCAGCCACATAAACATTACCCAAGGCATCAACAGCAACTCCTGAAGGGGAGCTAAAACGTGCTGCAGAACCAGTACCATTTACGAATCCTCCCGTAGATACACCCGCTAAACCTGCTAAAGTCGTTACTACTCCTGCTGGAGTGATTTTGCGAATGGCATTATTGCTTGTATCAGCCACATACACATTGCCCACAGCATCAACAGTTACTCCATAAGGATTATAAAATCTTGCCGCTGAACCAATGCCATCTGTAGTGCCAGTTAGTCCAGGGTAACCCGCTATGGTACTAACCATCCCTGGAGTTGTGATTTTACGAATAGTCCTATTTCCAGAATCAGCTACATACAGATTACCTGAGGAATCAATAGTTATGCCTCTAGGATCATAAAATTGTGCGATTGAGGTAGACCCATCTGTACTACCCATTGAACGAACTATAGTGCTAACTCCTGATGCTGTGATTTTACGAATGGCATTATTACCTGCATCGGCAACATATACGTTACCAGAAACATCAACAGCTAATCCAGTAGGAGAGTTAAAACGATTAACATAGTTAGAACAATCCGTCGAACCAGAAAGGCCTGCTACTCCTGCTATAGTAGTAACAGTTTGTCCAATGGATGAATTGAACCAACATAATAAAATTAAAAAGTAAATTCGATTTTTCATAGTAACTGTTATAATTTATTTCCGTCTATTTCATTATTTAAATACTTATCAATCAATTTTCTAAACTTAAAATCTAATGGCAATCCACTCAAAATGCTATTAATTAAAGGAGAAGGAATTATTAGCCAAGTAGGATTTCCACTTGAAAATGGATTTCCACCATTTCCCCAAAACCATCGAATTGCTAAACTTGGTTTACTATCCCAATCTAGGGCGACTATAGCCCATCTTTCATTAACATCCTTATAAACTACTTTATATGGCCCATTTACAGCATTTTTAGGCGAGTTTAAAGACAAAATATTATTGTCATCCGTTAAATCAAAAGTTTCTCCCGACATATTTTTGTATTTTTAATTGTTGTTTTTTATTATCAATCTTTTGTGCAAATCATAAAAATTGATTTTATAATTATAGGAATTTTATGCAACAAATATACATAAATTCTATAATATAGTGTACTTTTTTATAGAGTACCATAGAAAAGAAAAAATAATGAGTTTTGAAGAATGAAAAATTCTTCAAATAATAAAATAGAGGAACTAAATGCAATTGCTTTGCGATTGAAAGAATTAAGGAAATCGAAAGGATATTCTAATTATGAACACATTGCTTTTGAGTTAGGTATGAGTCGGTCTGCCTACTGGCGATTAGAAACAGGAGCGAATTTTGAATTGAAAACTCTAATAAAAATTTGCAGATTGCTTAATGTGAGTTTAGAGGAATTCTTTCAAGGAATCAAGATTCCAAATAATTCTGCAACATAAAAATAATTTTGTGAAATTTGACAACTTTTTAAAAGTTGTCAAATCTGTCTTATCTCCCCAACATCTCCATCAACTCTAGCGCCCTCCTCGTAGTTTTCACATTGTCAAAAGTCAACAATAGCCGCAAACCAGCAGGCGTTTGTTTTTCTTTCATTACACAAATAGCACTGTTTTTCTGAACAAACTGAATCACTTTATGAAAACGGTTGGTTGTATAATATTCCGATTGTTGATCGGAAACAAAATAGCCTATCATTTTTCCTTTTTTCATTACCAGTTTCTCGATTCCTACTCGGGTTGCAATCCATTTGATGCGAATACTATTCATTAAAGCAATGGCTCGTGGTGGCATTGGACCAAAACGGTCAATCAATTTATTTTGGAAAACGACTAATTCTTCTTCATTTTTTACATTGCCCAAATCGTTGTACAAACTCAAACGTTCGGTAACATTATTAATGTATTCATCCGAAAACAACAACTCAAAATCAGTGTCGATTTGCAGATCTTTCACGTATTCTTTTTCTAGTCCGCTATCTTCGTTTTCATACAAATCCTTGAATTCGTTTTCTTTCAATTCGTCGATGGCTTCGTTCATAATTTTTTGATAGGTATCAAAACCAATTTCATTAATGAAACCACTTTGTTCGCCTCCTAATAAATCTCCAGCACCACGAATTTCCAAATCCTTCATCGCAATATTGAAACCGCTTCCCAATTCTGAGAATTGTTCCAAGGCCTGAATTCGTTTTCGGGCATCATCGGTCATGTGCGAATAAGGAGGACAAATAAAATAACAAAACGCTTTTTTGTTGCTACGCCCTACTCGACCTCGCATTTGATGCAAATCAGAAAGACCAAAATTATTGGCATTATTGATAAAAATCGTATTCGCATTCGGAACGTCCAATCCGCTTTCGATAATCGTTGTAGCAACTAAAACATCGAATTCGCCGTTCATAAAAGCCAGCATCAATTCCTCGAGTTTGCTGCCTTCCATTTGGCCGTGACCAATTCCCACTCGGGCATCAGGAACCAAACGCTGAATCATACCCGCCACTTCCTTAATGTTTTCAATTCGATTATTGATAAAGAAAACCTGTCCGTTACGCTGAATTTCATACGAAATTGCGTCGCGAATCATCTCTTCGCTAAAAGCAACCACATTCGTTTCTATAGGATAACGATTGGGCGGAGGCGTCGTAATCACGGATAAATCGCGAGCCGCCATCAACGAAAACTGTAATGTTCTCGGAATTGGCGTTGCTGTTAATGTCAACGTATCAACATTAGCAGCGATAGTTTTGAGCTTGTCTTTTACGTTGACTCCAAATTTCTGTTCCTCGTCCACAATTAACAATCCGAGGTCTTTGAAAACTACATTTTTATTGACCAATTGATGCGTTCCAATAACAATATCGAGTTTTCCTTCGGCTAATTGTTTGAGCGTTTCTGCTTTTTGTTTGGCTGTTCTGAAACGATTCAAATAACCCACAGAAACTGGCATATCCTTCAATCTTTCTGAAAAAGTTCTATAATGTTGGTAGGCCAAAATCGTGGTTGGAACCAAAACGGCTACTTGTTTCGAATTATCCACCGCTTTGAAAGCCGCACGAATGGCTACTTCGGTTTTCCCAAAACCTACATCACCACAAACCAAACGATCCATTGGGCGATCACTTTCCATATCGGCTTTTACTTCGGCAGTAGATTTGGTTTGATCGGGCGTGTCTTCGTAGATAAACGAACTTTCTAATTCGTTTTGCAAATAACTGTCAGGCGCATATTGAAATCCTTTTTCCAATCGTCGTTTGGCGTACAATTGAATCAAATTGAAGGCAATATGTTTGACTCTGGCTTTGGTTTTTTGCTTGAGAATTTTCCAAGCATTCGAACCCAGTTTATATATTTTTGGAGGCGTTCCGTCTTTTCCGTTGAATTTCGAAATTTTGTACAATGAATGAATACTCACATACACAATGTCATTGTCGGCATAAACGAGTTTTATGGCTTCTTGTGTTTTGCCTTCAACCTGAATTTTTTGCAAGCCGCCAAATCGTCCAATTCCGTGATCGATGTGCGTTACATAATCGCCAACAGATAAAGTGGTGAGTTCTTTTAAAGTGATATTACTCTTCTTAGCTAAATTATTCTTGATGCTAAATTTATGGTAACGTTCAAAAATTTGGTGATCGGTATAACAAGCGATTTGGTTTTCTTCATCTATAAAACCTTGATAAATAGGCAAAACTATCGTGTTGTATTGCTTTCGAATATTCTCGGAGTTTTCTTCGTCCAAGGTTTCGAAAATATCGTGAAAACGTTTTGCCTGCGCTTCATTGGAACAAAACAAATAATTTTTGTAACCGTTGAAATGATTGTCATTCAAATTATTCAACAACAAATCAAATTGTTTGTTGAACGAAGGCTGTGGCTTGATGTGAAAATCGAAAGTCTTCTTCGTTTTATAAATCGCTTTCGAACTCAATTCTACCACCGAAAAATCTAAACTTTTTTTGATGAATTCCTTTTGGTTCAAGAACAATTGTTCTGGCGCAACGTGATTGACCGTGGCATTCAGATTTTCGAAAATCTCAGTCGCTTTCGCAAAAAGTCGGTCGAGTTTGGTGAATAAACCTTCGGCATCTTGAACAAAAATAACCGTTTGATTGTTAATGTATTCCAAGAAACTTTCTCGGTTTTCCTGAAAGAATTTATTTTCTACATTAGGAATAATCGTGATTTTATTTTGCTTTTCGATAGACAATTGCGTTTCTACATCAAAGCTTCGAATGCTATCGACTTCGTTTCCAAAAAACTCTATTCGGTACGGATTATCATTCGAAAAGGAGAACACATCGACAATTCCACCACGAACCGAAAACTCTCCAGGTTCGGTAATAAAATCTACTCTTTTGAATTCGTATTCGAACAAAACTTCGTTGATAAAATCAATCGAAATCTGGTCACCAACGGCTACTTTCAAAGTATTTTTATCCAACTCTTTTCTAGTGACTACTTTTTCGAAAAGTGCTTCGGGATAGGTTACAATAATTGCCGGTTTTTTGCGAGAATTGATGCGGTTCAATACTTCCGCACGAAGCAAAACATTGGCATTGTCGGTATCTTCAATTTGGTACGGACGACGGTACGATCCGGGATAAAAAAGCACATCCTCTTCGCCAATCATTTGTTCTAAATCGTTCAAATAATAGGCCGCTTCTTCTTTGTCGTTCAAAATCAACAAAAAGGATTTTTCGGCTTTTTTGAATAAAGATTGTACCACAAACGAAAGTGACGAACCCAGCAATCCATTCAATTGAATTTTTTGGTCTGATTGCTGCAAATTATCGACAATTTGCTTGATTTTTGGCGAATTATCGTAGGTTTTATATAAGATTGATTTACTCAACGCGAGGGATATTTGGGTCTATTTGTGGTGTATTTGGAATGGCTCTTGCAGAATCAAGCATTTTTATTAAATCAGATTCTCCTTCTTCAAGCGGAATTTTGCTTTTTTGAACAATTTTATCCATTTGGTTTTGCAAAGCGACCAATTGGATGTTGATTTCGGGAATCAAAGCAATCACTTTTTGTTCGGGAATGTCTTTCAAATGAATGTATAAATCCAGCATTCGCACCTTAGTTATCAAGATGCCAATTCTGGCTTTTATTGGCGGCTCATTGAATTCTACTGGAATAAGATTATTTAATGCCATTACTTTCTTGGAAAGCTCCGAAGATTTTTTCTGAAAAGCCCCAATGGTTTTCTTTGGTTTTTGATCTAATTCAGAGAGAAACTCCCGCCATTCTTTCCAAGTTAATGCCGAAGATCGGGAAGTTTCATTAATCGGTTTTCCGTTAAAAACCCAAGCTTTTTCAATAATCGAAAAAATTAATTCTTTCTTTTTAATGTCTTTTATAGATTCAACTTGACGTTTTTCGTTCTCATTTTTACAAGAAAACAAGCCGAAAATCAGCAAAAAGATATATAGATATTTAAATTTCATTCCTAATAAATTAAGTCGCAAAGTTACGAAGTAAATTTACAATTATGAATTCGAACATTTAGAATAACAATCTAATATCTCAAAGTCCATTTTCTTGCAATTAGAGAATGAAAATTAAGAAATTAGGGAAGATTATTATGGCGGAAATTCAAAAATTAATGCTTTTTATTGGAATTTTGGATGTTAAAGAAAACTGTATCTTTGTGTATAAGAAAAACCAACCAGATGAATCCTAAAATACTGATTATAGGTGCTTGCGGGCAAATAGGAACAGAACTAACTCATAAACTTCGACAACTCTACGGAACTGAAAATGTAGTTGCTTCTGACATTCGAAAGCTGAATAATGACATTGTAAATTCTGGCACTTTTGAAGTCATAAATGCGTTGGATTTCAATCAAATTGAGCATCTGGTTGAAGTACATCACATTACCGATATTTATTTGATGGCAGCTTTACTATCGGCAACAGCCGAAAAAAACCCTGCTTTTGCTTGGGATTTGAATATGAATTCGTTGTTTCACGTTTTGAATTTGGCCAAAGCCAAGAAAATAAAAAAAATATTCTGGCCATCGAGTATCGCTGTTTTTGGCCCAACCACTCCAAGAGAAAATACGCCACAATTTACCATTATGGAGCCTTCGACAGTTTATGGAATTAGCAAACAATCTGGCGAAAGATGGTGCGAATATTACCATACCCATTTTGGGGTTGATGTTCGAAGTGTTCGTTATCCAGGATTAATTAGTTGGTCAACTCCTCCGGGTGGCGGAACGACAGATTATGCTGTGGATATTTATCATAAGGCTCTGAGCGATGGAAAATATGAATGTTTTTTATCTTCAGAAACTAAAATGCCGATGATGTATATGGACGATGCAATTACTGCAACCATTCAAATTATGCAAGCTCCGGCGGAACAAATCAAGATTCGGTCTTCTTATAACTTGGCGGCGATGAGTTTTACTCCAACCGAAATTGCTGCCGAAATCAAGAAACATATTCCAGAATTTACGGTTTCGTACCAACCCGATTTTCGTCAAGTAATTGCGGATAGTTGGCCTGCAAGTATCGATGATACTCAAGCTAGAGCAGACTGGAACTGGCATCACGAATTTGATTTAGAAAGCATGACGGTGGATATGTTGAAAAATTTGAGAAAAATGGGATTAAAAAAAAGGACTAACTTCAAAAAGCTATTCCTTTAATCCACAGTTTTATTTTATCTCATAAGAATTGTCTGTTTGCTTCACATCGGCCATTAATCCGCTTGGATCAATGGTTACTTTTTTGATGGTAGTTTTGGTTTTTAAAATGCTAAATTCATACGTTTGATTTGCCCAAGTCCAATCATTCAAAACTGTTCTTTTTATGGCTGGATTTGGATTTTCTTTCTCGAAACTCATCATTCGCAACGGAATATAAAAACTTTCTTTTGAACCATCGGTATATTCGACCAAAATATCAATTGGCATTGGCATTCGACCAAACCTCTCCAATGATAATTGGGTTGTATTTGCATTTTCTTTGACTTCTTTAATTCCATAATCTATCGTGTTGGTAGTTTGTGTCCAATCGACTAAATACCAATCTAGGTTGGCTCCCGTAACCCGTTCTGCAGTTCTCTTAATATCGTTAGGAGTTGGGTGTTTGAATTTGAAATCATCAAAATATCTTTTCAAAGTTTTGGTTAAATTATCTTTCCCAATAAGATAAGACAATTGTGATAAGAAAATTTCGCCTTTTACATAAGAAGAAATACTATAAGGTCTGTTTTCATCGTATCGATCTGCGTGTGTAGTTTGTGGTAGTTCTTTCCCTGATGCTACCAATTGATAATAGGCTTTATAAGCTCCTTGAAAAGGGTTCTCATTTTTGGTTATTGTCAGTTCATTCATTGCCAAATCTTCAATATAGGAAGTGAATCCTTCGTCCATCCACGGATGTTTACTTTCATTAGACGCTAAAATATGCTGGAACCAAGAATGTCCTAATTCGTGAGTTGCAGTTCCAACAAGACCTTCAAATTTTCCGTTTCCGAGCATCAAAGTGCACATTGCATATTCCATTCCGCCATCTCCGCCTTGAATAAACGAATACTGCTTGTAAGGATAATCACCAACAGTTTTGTTGTAAAAATCCATCACTTTTACCATCATTGGCTGCAAGTTTTTCCAGTTGTCAATGATATTTGGATTATTTTTATACAGAAAATGCAAATCGACACCGTTGGGTCCTTTGACTACATCGTGTAGATAATTTTTGTCGGCAGCCCAAGTAAAATCGTGTACCATTGGAGCATAAAAATGCCATGTCAAGGTTTTAGTGTTTTTTGGATAAACAACCGAAACTCCTGCATCTTGATAGCCGTGACCTATTTGGTTTTTGTTTTGCAAATAACCTGAACCACCTAGAATATATTCTTTGTCAATGGTTATTTTCACATCAAAGTTTCCCCAAACTCCGTGAAATTCTCTTGCAATATAAGGATCGGCATGCCAACCTTCAAAGTCAAATTCGGCCATTTTTGGATACCATTGTGCCATAGACAATTCGATCCCTTCCGCATTATTTCTACCAGAACGACGAATTTGTACCGGAACTTGTCCGTCAAAATCTAAGGTAAAAGTCGTTTTGGAATTGGGCAGAATCGGTTTTGCCAAAGTCACTTCGAGAATTGTTCCCACAGTTTTTGCATTGGCAATCAATCCATCTTGTTTGAAATTTGAAATGTTCAAATAGCCAATTTCATCGGGTTTCAAAGTTTTGATTCGGCTTTCTTTTGTTTTGTTGACCATTCTAGCATCTGGATCTTTGATGCTTTGAAGTCTGGCGTCCATTTCGCTACCAGGTTGAAACGCATTGTTGTACAAATGATAAAAAACACGTTTTAAAGTATCTGACGAATTATTGGTGTAAACCAATTTCTGTTTGCCTTTGTATTGGTAATTTTTGACGTTCATCACCACGTCCATTTTATAATCGACATGTTGTTGCCAATATTCTGAACTTTGGGCAAAACCATTTGCAAAAAACAAAGAAAGAATCGAAAGTAAAAAGATTTTTTTCATAATTGATAAAACAGAAAATGGAAGAGATAAATCCCTTCCATTTTTAAATTAAAATTAAAAATTAATTATTTTGACATTTTGTCGGCCATCAATAAAGCGTTATAAGCATTGACGATTTTTCCTGATTTAGACAAATTAGTAAACGAACGAACGTCGGCAGGTTTTCCGCCTACTATTACATTAGTTGTTATTGCAACTCCAGAATCCATCAAAATGTGTTTTACTTGTTTTGCAGATAATTTTGGATAATACGAACGAATCAATGCGGCAACTCCAGCAACGTTTGGCGATGCCATTGATGTTCCTTGTAATAATTTATACGTATTGTTTGGTGTTGTAGCATAAATTTTCACTCCTGGAGCAAAAACATCAACATTGATTTTTCCGAAGTTAGAAAATCGTGCTACCACTTTGTCTCCATATTCATAATTCAAGGCTCCAATTGTGATTAAATTATCAGCAAATTCATTTATTTTATCATCAGAATCGTTTGGATAGTTATTGGCAACATCAATGTCTTTTGAATCATTTCCAGCAGCGTGGACGATTAATACGTCTTTACTTTCAGCATATTTTATAGCATCGTAAACCCATTGTTTGTGTGGAGAAAAACTTTTCCCAAAACTTCCGTTAATTACTTTTGCACCATTATCAACGGCATAACGAATCCCTAAAGCAATATCTTTGTCATACTCGTCTCCGTCTGGCACGGCGCGAACGGTAAGGATTTCAACATTGTTAGCGATTCCATCTCCGCCTAACCCGTTGTATCTAACTTGGGCTACAATTCCTGCAACGTGAGTTCCGTGAAGAATTTCTTCTTTGTCTGGACCCATTACATTATTGTTTCCGTATTTTGTATCCGTAATATCATCTGGATTATCTCCTACTACTTTTCTGTAATTCGTTTTTAGGTTATCACCATTAATTACTGTATTATACCCATCAAGTTCTTTTTGTAATGCTATTTTAAATTCCGGAACAGTCATTCCAAAAGAATTCACCCGTTGAATCATCATTTTACTTTTCGAAATCTCAGCATCATCCGAATTAATTGCATTCACTTCTTCGATAGTATAACCCGTTTTTCCAAAATGTTTGGTTAAAACTTCATCGGCCTTTGTAGCATCAGCAGACATTTCCTCTAAACGAGTTTTTCCGTTTGTAGATGTTACCACTTTTTTGTCATTCAAGGCTTTTGCTTCTTGATAAGTAGCTTCATCGACAAGGCTTTTGTTGACAATAATTCTTTCGTACTCTAAATTTTCTTTGGTAATATCGCCAAGAAAATTCCAACCGTGAATGTCATCAATATACCCGTTTTTGTCATCGTCAATTCCGTTTGCTGGAATCTCTTTTTTATTGGTCCAAACCACTGATTTTAAATCTTCGTGTTCAATATCAACACCTGAATCTACTATTCCAACGATTACTTTTTTCCCTTTTTTATCTTTTAGTAATTCAGCATAAGCTCTGTCAACACTCATTCCTGGAATGGTGTCTTTTATAATGTCTAAATGACTCCAACGGTTTAAATCAGCTTCTTTAAGAGGTGCCTTTTTCTGAACGTTTGCCGGTGCTTGAATCATCAAGGCCGTACTGTTTGATGCATTTTTTGAGGTTCCACATCCCGCTAATACCAATACAGCAAAGGCAGAGATAAAAATAGGTTTAAAATTATTCATTAGTTTTATAATTAAGAAAGTTAAAATTTGACGTAAAAATATCAATTTTGTTACATATCAAAACAAAATTAACATTATTTAAAGAAATTCTCGCAATTAAAGACATCCTTCAATCGAACACCTCTTTCTGTTTGTTCAACAGTTATGATTTCGTTGTGTGCATCGTGTTCTAAAAATAAATAATAATTGTTTTCGGCAGCAGCATTCAGGAATTTTGATTTTTCTGGCATGGTCAACAAAGGTCGGGTGTCATAGCCCATTACATAAGGCAATGGTAAATGACCTACGGTAGGAACTAAGTCGGCCATAAAACAAATGGTTTTGTCTTGGTATTTTATTTGAGGTATCATTTGTTTTTCAGTGTGACCGTTAACATAATGAATTCCAAAATTCAATTCTTCCGAAAATCCAAAATCACTTTCAGGCAAATCCAAAAAATGCAATTGTCCACTTTCTTGAATAGGCAAAATATTTTCCAAGAGGAAAGATGCTTTTTCACGAAGATTAGGTTTTGTTGCCCATTCCCAATGGTTTTCATTGGTCCAATATTTGGCATTTTTAAAAGCAACTTCATATCCAGTTTTATCATTGTTCCAATTTACGCTTCCACCACAATGATCAAAATGCAAATGAGTCAAAAAAACATCGGTAATATCATCACGATGAAAACCATATTTTGCTAAGGAATTGTCCAAAGAATGGTTTCCCCAAAGGAAATAGTATCCAAAAAATTTTTCGGATTGCTTGTTGCCCATTCCGTTATCAATCAAAATAAGACGGTTTCCATCTTCAATTAATAAACATCTTGCGGCAAGATCTATCAAATTGTTGGCATCTGCTGGATTGGTTTTGTTCCAAATAGTTTTTGGCACAACACCAAACATTGCTCCACCGTCAAGCTTAAAATTGCCTGTTTCTATAGGGTATAATTTCATAAAATGATTGCTTTTTTTTAGAAGAACCAAATTTAAGTAATACATTTGTTTTAGTATTGTTAAATAGACTTTTTCTATCTAATTATAGTTATAAAAATGGTATCTTATTTGACTTAAAGCCTAATTTGTAATACCTTTGCCTTTTATTTAGACAAAATCAAAATAAGCTATGATAAAAGTTTCTGATACAGCCAAAAAGAAAATCATCGATTTAATGAAAGACGATGGTTTTGATGCCGCAGTCGATTATGTAAGGGTCGGCGTAAAAAGCGGAGGATGCTCAGGTTTGTCTTATGATTTAAAATTTGACAAAAACAAAGGCGACGACGACAAGATATTCGTGGACAATGATATAACTATTGCTGTAGAGAAAAAATCTTTTCTCTATTTAGCTGGAACCATTTTAGAGTTTTCAGGAGGATTAAACGGAAAAGGTTTTGTTTTCAACAATCCAAATGCGAGTAGAACTTGCGGTTGCGGAGAGAGTTTCTCTCTGTAAAACATTTAAACAATAATTATGTCAAAATATACCGAAGACCATTTAAGAGCCGAACTCGAAACCAAAGAATACGAGTACGGATTTTATACTGATTTAGAATCGGATACCTTTCCTATTGGCTTGAACGAGGATATTGTTCGTGCCATTTCACAAAGAAAAGAAGAACCAGAATGGATGACCGATTGGCGCATCGAGGCTTTTCGTGCTTGGGAAAAAATGATTGAACCAGAATGGGCCAATGTGCATTACAACAAACCCGATTTTCAAGCGATTTCTTATTACTCAGCACCAAAAGCAGTTGATCCTAATAAAACATTAGACGATGTAGATCCTGAGCTTTTAGAAATGTATAAAAAGTTAGGTATCTCAATTGATGAGCAAAAAAAGATGAACAATGTCGCTATGGATATTGTAGTCGATTCAGTTTCGGTTGCCACAACATTCAAAAAAACTTTGGGCGAAAAAGGAATTATTTTTATGAGTATTTCCGAAGCTATCAAAGAACATCCTGAACTGGTAAAAAAATATATTGGGAGCGTTGTTCCTCAAAAAGACAATTTTTATGCTGCCTTAAATTCGGCGGTTTTCTCGGACGGAAGTTTTTGCTACATTCCAAAAGGCGTTCATTGCCCAATGGAATTATCAACCTATTTTCGTATCAATCAAGCAGGAACAGGTCAATTCGAAAGAACCTTGCTAATTGCCGATGAAGGTAGTTATGTATCTTATCTAGAGGGTTGTACAGCTCCCACACGTGATGAGAATCAATTGCACGCAGCTGTTGTTGAACTAATAGCTTTAGACGGAGCCGAAATTAAATATTCGACCGTTCAAAACTGGTATCCTGGAAATAAAGAAGGTAAAGGCGGAGTTTTCAATTTTGTTACCAAAAGAGGAATGTGCGAGAAAAACGCAAAAATATCTTGGACGCAAGTCGAAACGGGTTCTGCTGTTACTTGGAAATATCCTTCTTGCATTTTGAAAGGCGACAATTCGGTAGGCGAATTTTATTCAATTGCAGTAACCAATAATTTCCAGCAAGCCGATACAGGAACTAAGATGATTCATCTTGGGAAAAACACCAAATCGACCATTATTTCTAAAGGAATTTCGGCAGGAAAATCACATAATAGTTATAGAGGATTAGTGAAAATTGGTCCAAATGCTGATAATGCTAGGAACTTTTCGCAATGCGATTCCCTATTGATGGGAAATAATTGTAGTGCGAATACTTTTCCATACATTGAAAGCAAAAATCCATCGGCCAAAATAGAACACGAAGCCACAACGAGTAAAATTGGTGAAGACCAAGTTTTCTATTGCAACCAACGAGGAATCCCAACCGAAAAAGCCATTGCTTTAATTGTAAACGGTTTTAGTAAAGATGTCTTGAATAAATTGCCAATGGAATTTGCCGTTGAAGCACAAAAATTGTTGGAAATCTCGTTAGAAGGTTCAGTAGGTTAGTCATAAATAAAGTATAAAACACATTCGAAAAATGTTATCAATAAAAAATTTACACGCCTCCATTGGCGACAAAGAAATTCTTAAAGGAATTAACCTTGAAGTAAAAGCGGGAGAAGTTCACGCTATAATGGGACCAAACGGTGCTGGAAAAAGTACCCTTTCAGCTGTAATTGCTGGAAACGAAAACTACGAAGTAACCGATGGAGAAGTATTTTTGGATGGAGAAGATCTTGCTGATTTAGCTCCAGAAGAAAGAGCACACAAAGGCGTTTTTCTTTCGTTTCAATATCCCGTCGAAATTCCAGGAGTTTCGGTAACCAATTTTATGCGTTCGGCAATCAATGAAACTCGCAAAGCCAAAGGTCAAGAGGAAATGCCAGCTAACGAAATGCTGAAATTGATTCGCGAAAAATCGGAATTATTGGAAATTGACCGTAAATTTTTGTCTCGTTCTTTAAACGAAGGATTTTCCGGAGGAGAGAAAAAACGTAACGAAATTTTCCAGATGGCAATGTTGGAACCAAAACTAGCCATTCTTGACGAAACTGATTCAGGTTTGGATATTGATGCACTTCGTATTGTTGCAAATGGAGTAAACAAATTGAAAAGTGATAAAAACGCAGTAGTGGTAATTACGCACTACCAACGATTGTTGGATTATATTGTTCCTGATTTTGTCCACGTATTGTATAACGGAAAAATTGTAAAATCTGGTGATGCCTCATTAGCTCATGAATTGGAAGAAAAAGGATACGATTGGATCAAACAAGAACAAGAAGCGTAATTTGTTTGTAGTTTATAGTTTGTTGTTCTTGGTTGAACAATAAACAAAAAACCATAAACCATAAACAGTATAAAAATGGAATTAAAAGAAAAATTAATATCGTCTTTTATGGCTTTTGAAGAGCAAATCGATGTTCATTCGGAACTACACGATTTGAGAACTGCTGCCATAAAAAACTTTGAAAATAAAGGCTTCCCAACAAAAAAAGAGGAATCCTGGAAATATACTTCGCTAAACGCCATCCTAAAAAATGACTTTACCGTTTTTCCAAAAAGCGAAACTTCGATAGAATTCAAGGATGTAAAAAAATATTTCATCCACGAAATAGACACCTACAAAATCGTATTTATCGATGGTGTTTTTAGTTCTAATTTGTCATCTACAACCCACCAAGGATTGGATGTTTGCTTGATGTCATCGGCATTGAACAAGCCCAAATACAAGATGGTTATTGACACCTATTTTAATCAAATTGCTAGCAAAGACGAGAGTTTGACCTCATTGAATACGGCTTTCGCCAATGAAGGAGCTTACATTAACATTCCGAAAAGCAAAGTGGTCAACAAGCCCATAGAGATTATGTATTTCTCGACTGGCAACGAAGCAGCGCTTTTGGTTCAGCCTCGAAATTTAGTGATTGTTGGCGAAAATTCACATGTTCAAATCATCGAAAGACACCAAAGTTTGAACGAAAATCCAGTTTTGACCAATTCGGTTACTGAGATTTTTGCCCAAAAACGAGCCATTGTCGATTACTATAAAATCCAGAATGACCATATGGGGGCTAATTTAATCGACAATACTTACGTTTCTCAAAAACAAGAAAGTCACGTTTCGGTTCAAACGTTCTCATTCGGAGGAAACTTGACTAGAAATAACTTGAATTTTTATCATTTTGGCGAAAGATTAACCAGCACACTCAACGGAATTACGATTATTGGCGAAAAACAACACGTCGATCATTACACTTTAGTTCACCACGCTGCTCCAAATTGCGAAAGCTTCCAAGATTACAAAGGCATTTTCTCTGATAATTCAACAGGAGTTTTCAACGGGAAAGTTTATGTAGAAAAAGAAGCCCAAAAAACCAACGCTTTCCAGAAAAGCAACAACATTTTGTTGGGTGATAAATCTACGATTAATGCCAAACCACAATTAGAGATTTTTGCTGATGATGTAAAATGTTCTCACGGTTGCACAGTGGGTCAACTAGACGAAACCGCAATGTTCTATATGCAACAACGTGGAATTCCAAAAAAAGAAGCCAAAGCATTATTGATGTACGCTTTCTCGAATGCCGTAATCGAAAACATCAAAATTCCAGAATTGAAACAAAGAATTACCAAAATCATCGCTTTAAAATTAGGCGTGAAAATTGGATTTGATTTGTAGTAATTATTAAATTATAATTGCAAACCCGCTAGATTTTTAGAAATTTGTCGGGTTTTTTTAGAACCCAGAAATTCTCATTTGACTACGCTTTTTTTAATTGGTTTTTGCTTTAGATTTTCCAGATAAACAAAAAACATTTTTTGTAGTTCTGTTAAAAATTCACCTATTGAAACTAATGGGATAGTTATAGAACAAAATTCATTCGTTCTATTATCTTTATCTTTAAAAGTTACTGATACAGTAGGAATAAATTCAACTCTAGCGTGAGCAACCGCATTTCTTATATGTCTTAAATAATCTATACTTTCTTTGTCGCGCTTATAATTTGATTCGGCAAAAGATTTGATTCTGTCTAGTTTTTTATTCAATTCTACAAATTCATTTGGAAAAACTTTATCTAAAAGTTGTTTTGGAATAACCAACATTACATACAGAAAAATTAAAAGTGTCCCCTGATTATCAATTCCAATTGTAGGTAAATTTTCTTTAATGTATGCGTCTTCAAAATTCATCTTTTTATAGTAATCACTATTTAAAAAATTATTATTCTTTAATTCAGTTAAAAAAGAAATAGTGAAATAACTTTGTATTAATAAATTATCTTCTTGGTTAATTTTCATTTTATATTTTATCAAAAGTAATTATTATTATAACATTTACCGAATTTAATTACTTCTTCAAACTCCCCACAATCCCTTTCAACAATCCATTAAAATCAAACTTGGCATCTTCGGTTAAACCCATCCGAACAATAACCAAATCCTGTGACGGAATGATAAATACTTTTTGTCCTTGATAGCCATTGGCGGAATACAAATCCTGTGGTGCATCTGGGTAACGGCCTCCAGCATTGAGCCAAAAGTGTGCACCATAATCGCCTTTCGAGCCTTGGGTTGGTGTGGACACATATTTTGCCCAAGTTTCGTCAAAAAGTTGCTCACCATTCCAGTTGCCTTTGTGCAAATACAGTAATCCAAATTTTGCCCAATCCCTTGTTGTTGCCCAGCTGTAAGACGAACCCACATAATTCCCAGCCATATCAGTTTCTACAATCATCGAATTCATCCCAATTTTATCAATCAAGGCTGAATACCAAAAATCAAGATATTCTTGATGTGTTTTGAATTGTTTTCGCAAAATTCCCGATAATAAATTCGTCGTCCCTGAGGAATAATTCCAATGAGTGTTGGGTTTGAATTGTGCTGGTTTTTCTAATTGCACACGTGTCATATCTTCTGCCAGAAAAAGCATTTGGGTCACGTCCGAAATTTTGGTATAATCTTCTTCCCATTCAAGTCCAGAGTTCATGTGTAGCAAGTCGTTGATAGTGATGTTTTTTCTTTCATCATTTACCCATTCGATGATTGGAGCTGGTTTATAAATATCTAATTTTCCTTGTTTTTGCAAAATTCCGAACATCGTGGCGGTAATACTTTTGGTCATTGACCAACCCAAAATTTTAGAATTTTTATCAAATCCAGTATCATATTTCTCAGCGATGATTTTGTCTTTGTAAATAACTAAAACCGCTCGTGTTCTTTTGTTTGTTTTCCTTTTTTCATCAAAAGCATTGGCAACAGCCACATTCAATTTAGCATAATCGATATTGGCTAAAATGCTATCTTTTGGTTCGTTATTTCCATAAGGAAAAGGTAAATTGTTGTTGATTTTGGTTCTTTTAGGAACTTCATATGGTTTTGAAATATCAAAATTATCGTTGATTAATGTCGCTCCCAAACCTTCACGATAAATGGCTTTTCGTTCTTTTAATCCATAAACCGAAGCGGTTGCAAATTTTCCAGTTTCATCAATTTGGTTTTTGGACAAAGTAATCATCTTGATATCGTTGTCTCCTTTTTCAATCATTTCTTGCGAACGATGGTCAATAAAATGGCCTGAAGCTATACTTTTGGCCGAAAATCCTGAAATTAAATCCAGTTTAGGATAAGTGGTGTAACCCAAATAAATTAGGAATAACAAAAGGGCAAGACCGAGAAACTTAACTGTTTTTTTCATTTGAAGCGAAATTTTGACCAATTTAGCAAAAATAGCATAGAGAAAGCATATTTTGCTATAAATTAATACTGTTAAAAATTGTCAAATTGGTGACATAAAACCAGTCTATATTCATTACTTTTGTATTTAGAATTTTTCTAAATAAAGCAATGTTAGACATCAATAAAGTTAGAGCCGACTTCCCCATACTTTCCAGAACCGTTAACGGAAAACCATTGGTGTATTTCGATAACGGAGCCACTTCGCAAAAACCACAAATTGTGATCGATGCGATTGCTAAATATTACCAAGAAATCAATGCCAACATTCATCGCGGCGTGCATACTTTGAGCCAATTGGCGACTGATGCTTACGAGATTTCACGTGGGAAAATCCAAAATCATATTAATGCCAAATTCGCTCACGAAGTCATTTTCACTTCGGGAACCACTCACGGAATCAATGCTGTGGCGAATGGTTTTGCTTCGCTATTAAAAGCAGGCGATGAGGTTTTGGTTTCAGCCTTGGAACATCATAGCAATATTGTGCCTTGGCAAATTTTGTGTGAGAAAACAGGAGCCACATTGAAAGTGATTCCAATGAATGAAAACGGCGAATTGATTATGGCGGAATACGATAAATTATTATCCGATAAAACCAAAATCGTTACCGTAAATCATATTTCGAATGCTTTGGGAACAGTCAATCCGGTGAAATATATGATTGACAAAGCGCACGAATTTGGCGCAGCGATTTTGATTGATGGAGCACAAGCCGTTCCGCATTTAAAACCCGATGTTCAGGCTTTGGATTGTGATTTTTATGTGTTTTCAGGACATAAAATGTGTGGGCCAACTGGGGTTGGAATTTTATATGGAAAAGAAGAATGGCTTAATAAATTACCGCCGTATCAAGGTGGTGGCGAAATGATTAAGGAAGTGACTTTCGAGAAAACCACTTATGCTGATTTACCACACAAATTTGAAGCGGGAACACCTGATATTGCTGGTGGAATTGTTTTAGGCACAGCAGTTGATTATATGAATTCTATTGGTTTTGACAACATTCAACAACAGGAATTGGAATTGTTGGAATACGCCACAAAACGATTATTGGAAATCGAAGGATTGAAAATTTTTGGTACAGCCAAAGAAAAAACATCGGTGATTTCGTTTAATGTTGGCGAAATTCATCCTTATGATATTGGAACGATAGTGGACAAATTAGGAATTGCAGTTCGAACAGGACATCATTGTGCCCAACCGATTATGAATTTTTTCAATATTCCGGGAACGATTCGGGCTTCGTTTTCTTTTTACAACACCAAAGAAGAAATTGACGTTATGGTCGAAGCTGTGAAGAAAGCACAAATGATGTTATCCTAAAAATGTAAAAAATGAAACTATTTACAATGCTATTTTTAAGTTTGTTTCTAGGCAAAAGTTGTACGAGTCAAACTAAAAACGACTTGAAAACAGCCGTTTTGGAATATACAGCGAACACCAGAGGTTTCTATCAAAAGATAACGATTCAAAACCAAATGGTTTCTGTTTCGAAAGACAGAAGTGGGACCGAAAAAGCAGTAGAAACCAAAATTTCGGATGCCGATTGGAACCAGTTGATGGGTTATTTTGAAAACATCGAATTGGATAGTTTGGCGACTTTGAAAGCACCAACTGAAAAACGTTTTCACGATGGAGCTGCCATTGCTACTTTAGAAGTTAGGTATAAAGACAAAACTTATCAAACTGAGGCTTTTGACCACGGTTATCCTCCAGAAGCCATCAAAAAATTGGTTAGTAAAATAAATACATTTGCAAAAAAAGAATAATGAGCATTAAAGAAATACAAGAAGAAATAATAGACGAGTTTTCGATGTTTGACGATTGGATGCAACGCTATGAATACATTATCGATTTAGGTAAAAACCTGCCTTTGATCCAAGAAGAATTCAAAACCGAGGATAATATTATTAAAGGTTGCCAATCGAAAGTATGGCTAAAAGGAGAACAAAACGACGACAAAATTGTTTTCACTGCCGATAGTGATGCGATTTTAACTAAAGGAATTATAGCCATTTTGATTCGGGTGTTTTCAAACCAAAAAGCTTCGGATATTTTGAATGCCGATATGGATTTCATTGACGAAATCGGACTCAAAGAACATTTGTCGCCCACAAGAGCCAACGGATTGGTTTCGATGATAAAGAATATTAAAATGTACGCCTTGGCATTCGATGCAAAAAAATAATCGGTTAACCATATAAGGCATTTAAGGTCATATAAGTGAAATTAGAAATTAATTGAGATTTAAAGTTATGACAAAAACATATCTAAAAGATTTGATTTATCAGGTTAATGGGTGTGCAATCGAAGTTCACAAACATCTTGGGCCAGGACTTTTAGAAAGTGTTTATCATAGTTGTTTGAAAAAAGAGTTAACATTAAGAGGATTTGATTTTCAAACAGAGTTAATAATTCCGATAAATTATAAAGGATTAGAAGTTGAGGCAGGTTTGAGATGTGACTTGTTTGTAGAAAAAACTTTGGTTGTAGAATTAAAATCTGTCGAAAAAGTTTTACCTATTCACGAAGCTCAACTTTTAACGTATATGAAACTTTTAGAAGTTCCAATAGGGTTAATCATTAATTTCAATGTAACTCATATTTTTAAAGAAGGACAAAAATCCTATGTTAATGAATTATATAGGTATTTAGAAGAATAATCAAGTTTAAATAAAAATTAAAAACAACAACCTTATCTGACCTTCAATGCCTTATATGGTTCAAAAAAACCTTAGATTGTAATCAGGTTAAAATAAAAAATTATGGAACAAGCAATAGACACCAACCAATTAGGAATAGATATCGTAGCAAAGCTTAAAACCATCTACGATCCAGAGATTCCTGTCGATATTTACGAATTAGGATTAATTTACGATGTAATGGTTAGTACTGATTACGAGGTAAAAATCCTGATGACCTTGACTTCTCCTAACTGTCCAGTAGCGGAAAGTTTGCCTCGTGAAGTAGAAGAAAAAGTAAAATCAATCGAACATATCAAAGGTGCCGAAGTCGAAATCACTTTCGATCCGCCTTGGAATAAAGATTTAATGAGTGAAGAAGCTAAGTTAGAATTAGGAATGCTTTAAAAAGTATTCAGTCTCGGTTTGCAGTTTTCAGACTGTGAACTGTGACTGCGACTGAAAACTAAATAAATGGAAGAAATTGTAAATAAAGTAGCCAATAGCGTATTAGAAGTTTTCGATTTGGAAGATTATTATCCAAAGGGGATTCGTGTGCAAATTGATATTTCGCAATGGTTTCTAGAAGGTTTTTTGTTGAAAGAAAAAGACTTTCGAGCGCATTTGCAAGAACACGATTGGTCGCAATATAAAGACCAATATGTTGCCATTAATTGCAGCACCGATGCTATTTTCCCAGCTTGGGCAACGATTTTAGTTGCAGTACAATTGGCTCCTTTTGCCAAGAAAATCGTTAACGGAACTATCGAAGATTTAGACTCGGCTTTGTACGAAGAAATCCTTTCCAAAATAGATTATTCGGTTTACGAAAACAAAGCTGTAATTATAAAAGGCTGTTCGAAAAAACCAGTTCCAATGCGTGCTTATATTTTAGCTGCCCATTATTTACAACCTTTTGCCAGAAGTATTATGTACGGCGAAGCTTGTTCGGCAGTACCTTTGTATAAAGCACCCAAAAAATAAATCGTTGATTTACATAAAATTAAGTCTTTTTGAAGTATTTGAAGAGTTTTATTATATTTGTTTCTCTAACTCAAAAACTCAATAATGAAAAAACTTCTACTTTGCGTTGCTTTTTTAGCTTCGACAGCATTTATTCATGCTCAATCTACCGAGAAAGATTTAATCAAAAAAACAGAAGATGCCGCTAAAATCATTGCCGATACCACTGGGAATGGCTGGTCAAAAAAAGGAACTCTTACCTTTTTGTTTAACCAAGCTAGCTTTAGCAATTGGGTTGCTGGAGGCGAAAGTAGCCTTTCTGGAACTTTAGGACTCAATTATGAATTTCATTATAAGAGCGATAAAACAACTTGGGACAACAGAATTCTCGCCAACTACGGAATAATGCAAACCAAGAATGCTGATTTCGAAAAGAAAACCGATGACCGTTTTGAATACAACAGTATTTACGGAAAAAAAACTTTTGGAGACTGGTATTTTTCATTCATATTAAACTTTAAAACCCAATTTACAACTGGTTATATTTATGATAAAGATGCAAATGGGTTAGAGACTAGAACAGAAAATACTGAATTTTTCTCTCCTGCTTACCTCACTTTTGGACCTGGTTTGTATTGGAAAAAAAGTGATAATCTAAAAGTAAATTTAGCACCACTTACCTCCAAATTCACTTTCGTAAATAGCGATTACACTTCGGGATTGGGTTATGTGGACGGAAGTTATTTTGGTGTAGATGCCAATAAAAGTATGCGTTATGAGCTAGGTTTTTATGCTTCGGCTTACTACAAATTTATTTTGATGAAAAACGTTTCGGCTGAAAACTTTTTGAATTTATATTCTAATTATTTAGACAAACCAATGAACATTGATATCGATTATCAAATCAATATTGTGATGACCATTAATAAAACCTTGTCGGCCAATTTCACCTTTCAAACCATATACGATGATAATGCCTATCAAGGATTTCAAACCAGAGAAGTTTTTGGTTTAGGTGTTAATTACGGATTCTAAAATCTACATTTTAAATGAAAATCCCTTTTGAAATAATACTTCAAAAGGGATTTTTGTTTTGTGTAATGTTTTGCGCACAGGCTTTAGTTTCACAAAACGAACAGAGTTATTTCCGTTAAGATAAAATTTTTCGAAAAGAAAACATTAAGCTACCGAAACCAATAATAAAGCTTGTGCTCTATTTTGATAGCACCTTTGATTACTTATTCTTAATAGCTACCAAGAAATTTGTGTCCATTAAAATGAATCATATGGTCTGGATTATCAGCAATCCAAACTTCAGTTTCCCAAGCCACATCCATAACCCACTTTCTAAATTCTGCTCTGTTAAGGAAAGCTGTTACAAAAATCAGTTCTGCTTTAGAATCTTTCAGAAGTTTTTTCAATTGATGAACTCGAATTTCACTCATTGGCCCAGAACTATGAACTGCTTCAATGAGATAAAGCCAATTATTCTTTTTACTATATGCGATTATATCTGGAAGTTCATCGTGAGAAAGTTCAAAGAAATTAAGTTTTTTTAATTCTTCTATTTCCATATGTAATGACTTGTTGGATGTGTCGCCAATATATAGCACAGAACAATCACTACCAAAACGAGGAAGAAACTGTTCAATAATTTCTTTCTGTAAAACGTTGTGTTCTCCAAGTGAAAGCTCAAGCGGTTTACCGCTTGGGAGTTTTACTGGAATTTGCTCAAGGTTTCGTTTTCTTGAGAGAATATCAGCAAGGCTTGGTTTATTTTCATTGAACTTTTTTAAAGAATTTTTCCAATCTTTAGTTTTATATGTAACAATTAGATTTTTGAAATCAGGATGTAAAGCATAACCTCTCGTTGGGTCATTAGTTGCAGAACCCTTATTAACGCCACTATTTATAACTATGTCAGCTAATACAAGAAGTTTTAAGTCTTTTCTGCGAATGTCATCATAAGAACCAGGCGAAATTTTTTCTTCAAAATTTTCATTCACAATTTTTATAATATCGCGAGATTTAAGATTAGCATTTTCAATTGCTTTACTCCAATCTTTTTTTACTCCAGCAACTGCTAAAAAGCAAACTGCCATTTTTTCCATTGCTCTTTCGGTTTTGGAATTCAATGGAATCCCAACACTATCTAAAATTTCAAGAGCTTCATTAATAATTTTCTGTACCGGTTTAGATTTTGTGCTTTTCGTGATGTAATTTTTCATATTTAAAATAGCGTAAGCACATTATTAGCTTGCATTTTTCTTTCTAAAATTTCTTCTGATGAATATAGATTATCCTTTATATAACATTCTTTTAAAGCTAATGCCATTTGATACGCCAAAAGTGGAGGAACAGCATTTCCGATTTGATTAAATCTTTGCGTTTCGTTTCCTATGAATTCAAACCAATCTGGAAAACTTTGTAATCTTGCAGCTTCGCGATGCAATAATCTTCTCCGTCTTCCGTCTTCAAGTCTTACGCGTTGCATATCGCCAGTTGCACCAGCAAGATTTCTACAAGTTAAAGTTCTTGCAGGTTTTGTTGGATATAAATCTCTAGGATTAATACAAGAAGAAGCTTTTTCATATTTAGCAACATATGTATCCATTGAGGCAGTGAAAAATTTACTTTCAGGTGGCGTTGTGTACATTATATCTCCAATTGCTTCTCCAACAGTTACTTTATTTGGATTAGGTTTTGGAAAATCAAATTTTGCGCGATGCCCAATAACAAAAAGTCTTTCACGATTTTGAGGAACGCCAAAATTAACTGCGTTTAATAATTTATAATCAATGATATAACCTAATTTTTGAAGTTCATTAATTACCAATTCGAAATAACCTTTATTCGAATATAAAAGTCCTCGAACGTTTTCAAACATAAAAACTTTAGGTTGTAATTTTTTTACAGCATCAATAAAAAGTGGAAATCCATCTCTAGAATCTTCAATTCCTTTTTGGTTTCCACCTACGCTAAAAGGTTGACAAGGTGGACCGCCAATAATAATTTCGGCGTTTGGATATTCAAATGAAAGGTCAAGTTTTATTGCGTGACAATCGCCAATAAGGTTTTTTTTATACGTTTCAGAAGCGGCAGCTTCCATTTCAAAGCCAATAGTTTTATAACCCGCTGCTTCAAACCCCAATGATAAACCACCACAACCCGCAAACAAGTCAAGAACAACTTCTTTTTCAGTTATTCGTGGTTTTAGCGTGGCGTTTATGTGGTCTATATAATTCATAAATAATTTTTTTCAAATTTAATCAAAAGTAGCTTAAATCTAGAGTTAACTCTTATGAGTTTTCAACTGATTATTAAGGATGAAGAATGTTGTTGTTACTCGAGTTTTTTAGGATTATACACAATTGTAATTAGGTGAATCAAACTTTAATACATACACCCAAATATTGACATATTAGCGAAGATTTATTCTCTTTTACATTCCCCTCAAATATATTCATTTTTTCTTACAAATCATTCAAAAAATCTGGAACCATTTCCAAAAAAAATCCCTGATGAAAACTCAAAAGGGATTGTTGTATTTGTGTCTTGTGAAAATTATTCTTTTTCTTCTTTCTCCACAGCATCCTTATAATCAGGATACAAAAACTTGTTATAAGGAAAACGTGTAATGTGAATTTGTCTCACAGCTTCGTAAACTCGTTCTCTGAAATCTTCAAAATTTTCTTTTTCCGTTGCCGAAATAAACAAAGCGTTTTCTTCGCCCACACGGTGCATCCAAGTGGTTTTCCATTCTTCGAGTGTGGAATGTCTTGGCGTTTTTTCGGTCATTAAATCATCTTCGTCGATGGTCAAATGTTTGTAAGCATCGATTTTGTTGAAAACCATAATCACAGGTTTGTCTTTTGCCTTGATGTCGGCTAATGTTTGGTTTACCGATTCGATATGATCTTCGAAATCGGGATGCGAAATATCGACAATATGCAATAATAAATCGGCTTCGCGAACCTCATCGAGCGTACTTTTGAAAGAATCGACCAATTGAGTTGGCAATTTTCGAATAAATCCAACGGTATCTGAAAGCAAGAAAGGTAAATTTTTAATCACCACTTTTCGAACTGTGGTGTCCAAAGTGGCAAACAATTTGTTCTCCACAAAAACATCGCTCTTCCCGATGGCATTCATTAAAGTTGATTTTCCAACATTGGTATAGCCTACTAAAGCTACACGAACCATAGCGCCACGATTGCCTCTTTGGGTTCCCATTTGCTTGTCGATGGCTTTTATTTTTTCTTTCAACAACGAAATTCGGTCACGAACAATACGTCTGTCGGTTTCTATCTCCGTTTCTCCCGGTCCACGCATCCCGATTCCCCCTTTTTGACGTTCTAAGTGTGTCCATAAACCCGATAATCTGGGTAGTAAATAAATACATTGCGCCAATTCTACTTGGGTTCTTGCATACGAAGTTTCAGCTCTTTGGGCAAAAATATCCAAGATAAGATTGGTTCTATCTAAGATTTTACAATCTATGATTTTGGAAATATTTTTTTGTTGCGAAGGTGTTAATTCATCATCAAAAATAAGTGTCGAAATGTCATTTTCTTTTACAAAAAGATTGATTTCGTCTATTTTTCCAGTTCCTAAAAATGTTTTGGGATTGGGTTTGTCCATTTTTTGCCAAAACCGTTTCACCACTTCACCGCCAGCGGTAAAAGTCAAAAACTCCAATTCGTCCAGATATTCGTTGAGTTTATCTTCGCTTTGGTTTTGGGTAACGATACCTACAATGGCCGTTTTTTCAAAATTTATTGTTTCTTTTTCTAACATAACTTTTAATAAGCCACAAATTTAATGATTTACGAGGGACTTATGGACATTGCATCGAAATCATTCAATGGAAAGACATAATTTTTGAAATTAACCGCAGATTCGCAGATTTTTTATTTCGAACTTTGATTTATCTGATTTTAGAAAAATTGATTATAAGAAAATCTACTGAAATCAATTAATTTTAAATCAGCGAATAAGCGGCAAAATATCTCAACTGTTTGCCTTGAAAAATCTATTCCATTGCCTTCACTCTTTTGACCAAGAAGGCGATCAAAATTCCGAACATCCCGATAAAAGCGAATGAAAATTGCAAACCAAATAGTTCAGAAATATGACCAATAACAGGTGGTCCCATCAAAAATCCAAGGAAACTCACGCTAGAAACAGCGGTCAAAGCTTCGCCTGTTGGAATCGTTGGATGTTTTCCCGCAATACTATAAAGTGTAGGAATAACGGTAGAAACGCCCAAACCTACAATCATAAAAGCAATTGTACACGGAATGATATAGGGGAAAATTACAGCCATATACAAACCAAATGAAATCATAACCCCACTGATTTGCATCACGGTTTTTCGTCCAAATTTGTTGATTAAACGGTCTCCAAAAAATCGTCCGCTGGCCATCATTATCATAAAAGAAGTATAACCAATAACGATTAATGGACCGGGAGCTTTGACAATGTCCTTAAAATAAACACCGCTCCAATCAAACATAATTCCTTCGCTCGCCATACTACAAAATCCAATAACTCCCAATAACACCAAAGACATATCTGGTTTACTGAATGTTTTTTTCTTTTCGACACGAACTTTTTCTTTGGCTTTTATTAAATATTTGAAATTGATGGCAATCAAGGCTAATACAACAAAAGCCACGATAACAAAGTGCATATACGTCGTGATATTAAGTGCCAACATTCCAAGTCCTACTAAAGCCCCTGTGAATCCTGCCAAACTCCACATTCCGTGAAAAGAAGACATAATAGCTCTTCTGAAAAGTCCTTCGGTATAAATTCCTTGAGTATTTATCGCAATATTGGTCAAATTGCCAAAAATGCCAAACGAAACCAATCCGAGAGCCAATTGCCAAGCGTTTTGCGCCAGCCCAATATTCGTCAAACTAAAAGCATACATCAAAGCTGAAAAAGGGAGAATGCGATCACTTCCAAAACGAGTCACTAATTTGCCAGAAAAAAACATCATCGTCAACTGTCCTATTGGCAATGCAAATAGAATGGTTCCTAGTTCACCATCACTCAATTGCAAAGCGGATTTGATAGTTGGAATTCGGCTAGCCCAGCTGGAAAAGCACAGACCCATACCAAAATAAAATAGAGAAACACCCCAACGAATTCGATTTAAATACGATTGTTTGGCATCACGATAGGTTTTTTTGTATTTGCCTTTCGCTTTGTAAATACCGATAAAATTAAAATACTGCAAATCGTTCCTTTTTTAAAATTGAATCTGCAAAAGTACAAAATCAATGGGTTTTTGTTTGGTGTTTCGTTTTTAAACTGAACAATACAACGTTATTGTTTATAAGTCGATTACTCTCTTCTGTTCGCTACTTTGAAAAGCCGCTTCAATTATTCGCATTACATTGACACCATCTTGTGCAGTTACCGGCTCACATTTATCATTAGCAATCGCTTGATAAACACCTTCAAAAAAGTCGTAATAATTTCCTTGAAGCGTGGGTACTTTTTCTTTGATGATTTTACCATCGATTTCAGTGTGCAACAGTCCTTCTTGACCTTCTTTTTCGGTTCCCCAAGTAGTTAAATTCGGTTTTTTGCCCAGTTTCAATTCGTCTTCCTGCACATCGCCACGGGATTTTAGAAAAGAACCTTTCTTTCCGTGAACAACATAAGACGGATTGGGTTCTCGTACAAAAAAACCAGCTTTCAATCGCACTCTCAAATCCGAATAATACAGCAAAATATCCAAATAATCATCGACTACTGAATTCTCTCTTGTAATTCGAATATCGGCAAAAACGGCATTGGGCAAACCAAACAAATACAAGGCTTGATCAATAATGTGCGGCCCCAAATCTTTCATAATTCCAGAACCTGAATTAACGGTTTCTTTGTGTGCTTTTGGACTCAAAATAGGATTGTAACGGTCAAAATGAAACTCAGCTTCGACGATTTCGCCTAACAACTTTTCATCAAGGATTTTCTTCACGGTTTTGAGTTCGCTGTCCCATCTTCGATTTTGAAAAACGGATAATTTCAAGCCTTTTTCTTTAGCCAAAGCTGCCAATTCCTTTGCTTCGGCAACGTTTGACGTAAAAGCTTTTTCGACAATGGCGTGTTTTCCGGCGAGCAACACTTTTTTGGCATACTCAAAATGCGTGTCGATTGGCGTGTTCACTACAACCAAATCGATAGATTTGTCTTCCAAAATAGATTCGAAACTAGGATAACTTGTAACTTCGGGATAATCTTCTTGAATTAGTTTTTTGCTTCTTTCCCAAGAACCTAAGAGTTTAAAACCGGGATGAAGCTCTAGAAACGGAGCGTGGAAAACTTTTCCGGACATTCCGTAAGATAACAGTGCTGTTTTTATTTTGTACATTTTATTTATTTTTTAATCTACCTATTTCAACATTGTAACTTATATGACCTTTCATGCCTTATATGTTTCAAAGTCTTACCATGTAAGGCATGAAAGGTCATTAAAGAATTGTATAATTACTTAATTCGTGTTTATATTTTCGCTCTTTCGTATTGTTTTGGCCAAGAAATATCGGCACCCAATTCTTTGGCAAAATCCAATGCCAAGTTAGGGTTCCTCAAAGATTCCCTGGCAAATAAAACCAAATCGGCCTTTCCTGTGGCGACAATTTCTTCTGCTTGAATTGCTTCAGTGATTAAACCGACGGCTCCCGTTAAAATTCCAGTTTCATTTTTTATCTTTTCGGCAAAGGGAACTTGATAACCTGGTTCCAATGTAATTTTTTGATGTGAAACTAATCCGCCAGAAGAAACGTCAATTAAATCCACTCCTTTCTCTTTTAATATTTTCGAAAGTTTTACAGATTCCTCGATATTCCATCCTCCTTCTGCCCAATCGGTGGCGGAGATTCTAACAAACAAAGGCAAATTCTCTGGCCATTCGGATTCTACGGCTTCGAGAACTTCTAGTGTAAAACGGATTCTGTTTTCGAAACTTCCACCGTATTCATCGGTTCGAAGATTGGTCAAAGGGGACAAAAATTGGTGCAACAAATAGCCGTGGGCTGCGTGAATTTCGATAACTTTAAAATCGGCTTGAACTGCTCTTTTGGTTGCCGATTTAAAATCGGAAATCACTTTTTGGATTCCTATTTTGTCTAAAGCAATAGGTGGTCTTTCGTTCGAATGATTACTCAGCGCAGTTGGAGCAACTGGATTCCAACCTCCATTAGTTTCGTCCAACCTTTTATTGCCGTTCCAAGGTGCGGACATACTTGCTTTTCTTCCAGCGTGAGCCAATTGAATTCCTGGAATCGAATTTTGGGAAATAATGAACTGATTAATGGCTTTCATTTTTTCGATTTGTTCGTCTTTCCAAAGACCTAAATCTGCGGGAGAAATTCGTCCTTCGGGAGAAACTGAAGTCGCTTCTTGAATGATTAAAGCTGCGCCACCACTAGCTCGACTTCCTAAATGAACGAGATGCCAATCATTAGCAAAACCATCTGTTGCTGAATATTGGCACATTGGAGAAATAACAATTCTGTTTTTGAAAGAGAGGCTTTTTATTTGAAGTGGTGAAAATAATTGTGATACCATTTTAGTAATTTTAATTAAGGAAAATAAACCAGTGAGGGCTTTGTTTTTGTAACAAAAAGTAAAGTTAAGGCACATATGGTAAAGTAAAAAAGGAAAAGACACAATTATTAACAAATAATTATCGTGTAGCCTAAAAGGAAACCTTTGGAACTAAAATAGAAAACCTTACTTTTGTGCGCTATATTGAATTTAAAAACAAGAAATGGAAATAGTTATCAAACTTTCTCAATTTTTATTGAGCTTATCATTACTGATTATACTTCACGAATTAGGACATTTTATTCCTGCCAAAATATTTAAAACCCGAGTAGAAAAATTCTATTTATTTTTTGACGTTAAATATTCTTTATTGAAAAAGAAAATTGGCGAAACCGAATACGGAATTGGTTGGTTGCCTCTGGGTGGTTACGTGAAAATTTCGGGAATGATTGACGAAAGTATGGACAAGGAACAAATGGCTTTGCCTCCACAACCTTGGGAATTTCGTTCAAAACCAGCTTGGCAACGTTTGATTATTATGTTGGGCGGTGTTATTGTAAACTTTGTTTTGGCTTTTATTATTTACATCGGAATGGCATATGCTTATGGTGATACTTACATCAATAATGCCTCTTTAAAAGATGGTATTTGGGTAACTAATCCTGTGGTAGAAAAAGTGGGAATAAAAACAGGAGACAAAATTGTATCGATTGATGGTAAGAAAGTAGAACGATTTGTTCCTGCGGTTTCTATGGATATTTTGACTTCAAAAGAAGTTATTGTTGATAGAAATGGGGAAGAAAAAACAATACACATGCCCGTTAACTTTATTGGTAAAATATTGGATTCCGATAAAAAAGGTGTGATTACTGTAAGAATGCCATTTGTTGTTGGAACCTTTACAGAAACTTCTAAAAACACACAAGCAGTAAAACCAAAAGACATTATTGTTTCTCTTAACGGACAAGCTATAAAATATTTTGACCAAGCTGCTGTAGTATTAAATGCTAATAAAGGCAAAAAAATACCTGCTGTTGTGTTAAGAAACCTAAAAGAAACTCCAGTTACTATGGAAGTGGACAAAGAAGGTAAATTAGGCATCTTTCCAGGTTCTTTGACAGAGGATAATTTGGAGAAATTAGGATATTATACCTTCAGCAAAGAGAGTTATAGTTTCGTTGAATCAATCCCTGTAGGAATCGAAAAAGGGAAGAATCAATTGCTTGGGTACGGAAAGCAACTAAAAATGATTTTTAATCCAAATACAGGCGCTTATAAAGGCGTAGGTGGTTTTGCAGCCATTTATAATGTTTTTCCGGATTCTTGGAGCTGGGAAACCTTCTGGAACATCACCGCTTTGTTGTCGATAATGCTTGGTGTGATGAATTTATTGCCTATTCCGGCACTCGATGGTGGCCATGTTGTATTTTTGTTATACGAAATGGTTAGCGGCAAAAAACCAAGCGACAAGTTCCTAGAGAACGCCCAAATGGTTGGTTTCTTTCTACTTATCACTTTGTTGTTGTTTGCCAATGGGAATGATATTTATAAAGCGATTGTGGGGAAATAATTTTTTTTCAAAATTTATACATTTTTGTTTGTGAAAATCAATTTTAGCCCTATATTTGCAACCGCTTAAACAAACAAGCATTGCTAGTTAAAGCAACACAAAACGTTCATTCAAAAACAAAAGAATAAAAATACAGTTTCCTTCTTAGCTCAGTTGGTTAGAGCATCTGACTGTTAATCAGAGGGTCCTTGGTTCGAGCCCAAGAGAGGGAGCTATCAGGAGAAAGCCTTTACAGAAATGTAGAGGCTTTTTTAGTTTTAAGACGTTTTTCCCTCCTTGGGATTAGTAAATTTTCTGATGAAAAAAGGTTATTTCAAATGAAAATTTTGCACATAGTTTGCACAAATTATTGCACATCAAGACCATAAAAACCCCTTTTATGGCAACTATTAAAACCCTTTTAGACATTAGAAGAGCAAAATCTGATGGAACTTTCAACATTATTTTTAGAATTACTCATTTTAAGAAAGTTTACACTATCAATTCTGGCATTTCATTACAACAGCATTTTTGGAATGAAAAAAAGAATGAAATTGATAAAGCTCATCCAAACTCAAAGCTACTTAGTATCAAATTATCCAAGGACTATTTTAAAATTGAACAAGCGCTTCTTATGCTTGATGATGCTTTTACTATAGAAAAACTTAAAGAAATTCTTAATGGTAAGCCTATTAGTGATGCTCCAGATACATTTAAAGTTTTTGCTGATAAGATAATACTGCAAATGATGGAAGTCAAGAGAACTGGAAATGCAATTGTTTACCAAACTGCTGTAAACAGGCTTATTAACTATTGTGGAAAGGACGTTTCGTTTGTTGAAGTAAATTATGAGTTATTAGACCAATTTAAACATCATTTATTATTATCTGGCCTCAAGCAAAATAGTGTTTCGAATTACTTTCGTTCAATTAGGGCAATTTACAATAAAGCTATCAAGTTGAAAGTGGTTGATAGATCACATTATCCTTTTTATGACATTAGTATTAAGAGTGAAAAAACTGCCAAAAGAGCTGTTTTACGTGAAGATATTGCTAAGCTTGAAAACACTCCTTTAGAACCCTATACTACCCAATGGAAGGTATTGAATTATTTCTTTTTGAGTTTCTATTTAAGAGGCATTTCCTTTACTGATTTAGCTTATCTCAAATCAACTAACATTATCGATGGAAGAATTGTTTACAAAAGGCGAAAAACACATAAAAACTACAACGTGAAGCTATTTAATGAGGCTGTTTTAATATTTAATAAATTTTATAATCCTGAAAGTGTTTACTTATTGCCCATTCTGGATAATGAAACTCCTGAGGATAGTCTGAAAGCCAAAAAAATCATTAATCAGTGCATTAAAATCACGAATAAATACTTGAAGAAACTTTCTATTACATATAATGTTAGCAATCCTATTTCTACTTACACAACAAGGCATTCATTTGCCACGATAGCAAAGCGATTGGGGTATTCTAATGAGATCATTGCAGAAAGTTTAGGACACGAATACGGTAATAAGATTACAAATATTTACTTGGATTCATTTGATACTAACGTTCTTGATGATATGCACCAAAAAGTCATTTCGATATGACTCGCCAACATCTGTTTTTCCTCGAGATACACAATTAGTGAAGATTTCAATAGTAGATACTTCTATACTTCTCTGTTACATCCACAGGAGTATCTACGCTTTAAAACAATTAAAATAATTATTTCTTTTTTTGAAAATTACTTTGTGGGGTACCTAATATACCATTATTAGCTTCTCTATTTAACTTTTTTGTAGCATAATATAAGCTACGCTTTTTGGAATTTTCCTCTATCAGTTTAGGATCAATTTTGCTTACTACCATTTTTAATTTACTGTAAGCCGTCCTTACCAAAGAAGTTTTATTCCCTTTGGTGTGAATATAGTTCCATAATGCTATTGGATCAGATTCTATAAGAGAAAATACTTTTTTATAAATGCCACTAATTTTAACAGCATCATTTTCTCTAAGCTTTTTTGAAACACACAGATTATTTTTCTGACTTAGCGCCAGTTTTAGTGTTTTTTTAGGCTCTTCTACAACCTCCATAAATTCGTTTAGTTCCATTAATCAAATATTAGAGTTATAATCGCTGGGAAACCCAAAGGTAATGTTTATTATTTTTGTAAACAACTGACTGACTTACTGTTATAAACATATTTATCAACATAAGAAAAATATTATACTATCCTAAATAGATAATTCTTACTTTTATCCCTTATTAAATAATTATGTCATTATTTCAAAAATCTGTTGTTGCAAAATACCTGAAATCCCAGAATAAGGAGCTCCTGGAGATGAGATGGAGTGATTTTAAAAATCATTTTCACAATCCTAGTTTTCAGGAGGACAATAGAAGCTTAAAAGAAGAACAATAACAGGGAGAGTTCCTCGAGGTCTTATTCGTGAAAATTTTAGGGTACACGAAACCAACTTCCGCGGCTTAACCTAAATTCAAACTATAAATCTATTAAAATGTTTTTTGTTGTAGCAGAAATCCATAACACAGGCTATTTTATTGGGGAGTTTTCCACTTTCGAAGAGGCCAATTTGGAGCAATCTAGAATATTTAGTCTTTCATTTGAATACTCATATCAAGAAATTCATAAGGTCAATATAAATTTAAAAGAGTATAAAAGTTATAAAATTAAAAATGGGGATTATGTTAGGAATTGCAACGCGGTAACTACTAGTGGAGCTTATAATGTTTATACAATCGAGATAAATAACAATAATCCAAGCATTGCATTATTCATTAAAGACCGGGAATTTCCAACAAAGTTGTTTTCTAGGGAAGAAATGGATAAGATTGAAGAAGATTATTGGAAATAATTTATTGTGTGAGAATCGAGGAGCATACACACCAAGCATAATTTTTCGTTTTTATAAAATAATCAACTACGTTATCACTTTATAAATATGGCATTAATTTATTAATACGATTCACTTATTAAGTTAGGTTTTTTAAATTAATAACCTTTTTAGTTATGTAATCAGGTATTATTTGATTTAATTTTTTGCCTTAAGTGTTGACTATGCTATTTTTTTAAATTCCATTGTTCCTTCAAAGCAAATTGAATTAATTCCATACAATCTATCTAAATTTATTTCTTGATAATTAAAATTTAAAATATTTTTAATTCTCATCTCGAGTTCTGAATTAGCTAATTCCATAAATAATACACACTTTTCATAATTATCAATATCTTCAGGTGGTATTGTACAAGACATTTCAGAATTTTCATTACTTGTGGCATAAATATCGATATTGATACTATCTTCCTTTAATATAATTGTAACATTAAATATTGGACTATCATAACCAAACATTTTGAAATTACTTTTGACTTTATAATGTGCTGCACAGTTCACTTGATTAGCTAATATTTTCAAAATATCTTGCTCATTATTTAACAATCCTAAACTAATTAATTGTATTTTTTTATGTTCCAATAATGGCTCCAGAGAATCTATTTGACTTGTTGAAAAAGAAATAGTATTTAATTCCTTCAATTGCTTCAAGGGGGCTATTGATTTGATTTTTGCGTAAGAAGCACTAAGTTTTTTTAGTTTTTTTAAATGTATTATTTCATTAAAATTTAGTATTTCGTGACAACAAAAATCAATTTCTTCAAGATTAGAGCAATATTCTAAAAATGTTAAATCTTCATCAAAATCAAAGTATTCATAATTTAAGTACTGTAACTTTTGTAATTCCTCTATTTTGAAAAAAGTGTTAATAGGTTTTCCTGTAATTTTTATAACATCCTCAAGTTTTGCGCACTCAAATGGATCGTCGTCTATTACTGCAACTGCCTTATTTAATGTCTCACTATCATAACCTTGTTCTGCCCAATAGAGATGCTGTGTTAATAGGTTTCTGTTGTTTTGGGTCATAGTAAAGGTTTGTTTTATGATTTATTACTTTGCTAATTATTTATCGTTTTCTTTGTTAGAGATTTAGCATTAATTATGATTACTAACAATGTTATTTCTCCAGATTTACAACATAATTTTAAATCCATAAATAACTATTTTAATGAATTTTCTATACAGAGGAGTAATAAGTCTACTTACAATTGAAGCCTACGCAATTCGTAGCTCCTTCAGATACAAAATACACCTTTCAAAGTTAAAAACTTTGCTCTAAAATTTATTATTTATCATAGCAATATTTAATCTAAATTATTTTACTTTAGCTATGACTAAAAAGAAGACACTTAATAAATTATATCTGTACTTGTTGAATTTCTCTAACGACGACTAAAACTATAATTTTGCTTTAAAAAATGGAAGACTATAGACAAAAAGATGAAACTGGAGTAAATATTATTTATATAGTAGGTGTTATATTGATATCAAAATTAATTTATTCTATCTTTAAAAGTGATAATGTAAATAATGAACAATCACAAAAAACGGATAAAATTGACAGAAAATCTTCAACAGAAAAACCAAAAGAATTAGGTAAAAATAAATGGCTTCATTCTGCTGACGATTTTGGGAAAATGGAATCCGGTAGAGTATTATAAATCAAAACTGTTATTATTTACAAAAAATAATTTTTTAAAATTTTGGAAATTTTCTATGTGAATAATTGATTAGCCTACTTCCTGTTAAGACCCTGGAGTGAAATTTCTACCTACCATACGCCCACCCTTATTAACTGAAAGACAATTATTTTTTTATTAAGAAATCAAACAAATCATTTACCGTTACTCCTAATGATTTGGTTATTTTTAACATTGTCGAGATTTTCATTTCTTGTTTTCCTTTAATATATTTCCGTAGGTTCTCAACATCCATATCAGCATCGTGAGCAACTTCTCTAGTCTTCAAACCTTTCTCTTTAATGATTTCCTCAATTCGCTTCCCTAACAGAAGAATTTCTTGACTTATTTCTGATTTTCGAACTCTTTTTTCCATCTAGGAAAATTACTTTCATCAGATTAAATAAATGTGATTGCATTAATCAGGTTGTTTGCAACTGTTTTATTACATTTGTTTAAAATTATTTATCAAAATGAGGAAACCCGTAAATTTAATTAAACCTACTGTTCTAATTTTACACTAACCAAAAGTATAATCCTTTGGGAAACTATTAATTTTTAATCATTATGAAAAAATTATTCTACCTATTTAGCATTATATTTCTAATGCTTCTATCCTGTTCACCTAAAGATGACTCTGTGAATATTGATGATAACACTGGTGGTGTAGATTACGAATTTACAATTAAGCTAGACGATAAAGTTTATGCAATTAAAGGCAATACATCAAAAGATAGTGGTTTCATAACTAAAATAAACAACTCAGGTTTCGCAATGCTTTCTGCTAACCAAATAATATTAAAAATTTCTGACCCAACTTATTATAATCATTTACAAGGAGGTTCCATCAACTTACTACTTCAAGGTATTGGAGGATACTCTTTAGGAAATAATAAAATGAGTTTTAACCTTCCTTATTATCCTAATTATAACGCTAGTCCTGGCACTGGTGCACTTAAATATATATACATACAAATAACAGACTTAGGCACTCCTTCAGTAGGCAATATAGGTGATGCAGATTATAAATATGGAAATACCATAAAAGGAAATTATAGTGGAACTATTTATTCAGTACCTTCAGGCTCAAATAATGCCACTATTCCACATAGTTTTAGTATAGATTTCAAGGTTCCAAGACTTTACTAAAACAAAACTTTCTATCATAGGATGTAATCTTTGAGTTGTTTTGAAGATATATAACATTTTAAGGTTTTTTCAAATTTATTATAGCTTTTAGCATTCTCAGGGAGAATTAAACGTCCAATATCGTTTTCTAAATGAAATGGGGCTTTTGTTAAAGAATTAAAATATATTTAAAATGGATAATTTATTTAAAATAGTTAATGATGGTGAAATAATTTCAAACATTGGTGGTTAAGGATTCTGAAATAGTTGATTTGATAATATTGATATTTCTTTGTGACATAAATTATAGAATATGGCATACATAACTAATTATAACTGCAAAAAAATTGCTACTAGAAACAATTTTAAAAACATTAAAATTGATGGAGAAATCTATAAGACTTTAATTCTGTTTTTTAGTTTATACGAGGAAAACTGCCTTTTAGCAATTCAAGAAATTTTGAAAAGTCCTGAGAATTTTTTCAAAACCATTTACAATCCTATTGTTGCTATAGATACTAAAAAATATATTTATAAAGAAAAACAACCAGCATATCATACTAGTATTAATTGTGAAATGCTTAATTCAGATTATAGCAATTTTGATTTACCTATAGAAATTATTGAGAGAGGAGATGCTGAAATAGAAAAATTTAGAGACTGGTTTAAACAGAATAGTCATCTTCTAGAAACTCCAGACATTTTTGTAATGAGGCTTCAACTAGCTTTTAATATTACATATAATCCACAGGCAATTAATTACGAAAATTCTGGACATACTGATTTCAAAAACTATACAGTTCAGGAACTTGAGAAAAAAATTGATCAATTATTAACTGATTCCGGAAGGTTTTATTCTGAAAGTTTAAAAAACAAAACTGTTTTGAAAATGTTTTGGAAATGTTCTAGTGATATCATTAAAGGTGCTACTTTTAAGAATTCTACTAGTTATAAAAATTATGAAGTCAAAAATATTGTAAAAGAATTTCATACGAAATATAAATCTCCCGTTTATCATTTATTAATAAACTATTATAGAATAAAATTTAATCCTGATTTGCAATTTGCTGAAGACACATTACAGTCTCTTGGTTTTAAAAAATGTTATAATTGCATAAAAGAGGACAAAGCTGCTAAAGAAAAATTTAATCGTGATCTTTATAATTTTGATAACCTCATAAAAAATCCTGAGCTTTTAAAAAAATTGGATTTGATCGACAAGCTTGTAGATAATAGTAAATAGTAGGGGCAATCAAGCGGTCTCACTCTGGTCGTTCCCTTTGTTCCGTGATGCTGTTCCAGTCAGTCGTTCCTCCTTCCGTTCCACAGTCACTTCACAGCCACAAAAATTAAAGCAGCTTGAAAATAAGCAGCTTTAATTTTTAGCTGTTCGTTCATCATCTTCACACGGTCACTTCCTACGTTCGTCAGGGCTAATGCGTCCCTAATACCGCTTCATTTCGTTACAGTCATTCGTTCGCTTAATGCTCCATTTCATTTCGCTGAAAGCTCTCTCATTCCTTTCACTACATTCCAGCCGTATCAGGTCTGCCGCCCTTTGCTTTTTCAGCGGTTGCTCCTATGACAAGCAGTTGGGGTTGGCTCCATTAGCATTTTGCCCTAAATCAAGGAACGCTTCGCTATCTTTTATTATTTCCCCAACGAAACGCTCTCAGTATTTCACTTCCTCGTTCCTCGTCAGTTCCCACCCTGAGGCTGCTTGTCATTTGCCGCAACACCGCCACTTCGCTCCTCAGAAAAATATTCCGTAAACTACATATTTTTCTTGCGGTGCTTGGGGGTGTTAGTCTTACCAACGACCTTTTCCTGAAAGATAAAAAAATCAAGCAAATTTAGAATAAACATCTCACTCTCAGTCAGTCGTTCCTCCTTCCGTTCCCGTTCGCTATTTATTCAATTTGAACAGCTTTCTTTTTTTCCTTTTTTCTTTTGAAAAGTTTAATGATTTAACACTATTGAATCAAGTCATTTTATAACATTATAATTATTTGGGATCAAAAGGAAATAACAAAAGCTATATTAATGATAAAATTTTAATAAATTTGGCTTTTTAAAATCATTTAAAACCAGGTTTTGGTTTGCACATATTTTGCACAAACTATAAAGTCTTTCAAAAAGTTTAGTTTCCTTCTTAGCTCAGTTGGTTAGAGCATCTGACTGTTAATCAGAGGGTCCTTGGTTCGAGCCCAAGAGAGGGAGCATAAGCAGAAAGGCTATCAGAAATGATAGCCTTTTTTGGTTTTAATACTTTTCAAAACCTTACTGGCGTTGATTAAAATCTCTATTGGAGGTGTGAATGAAGGAGTTGCAGCTTTTCCATTTTTAAATTAGAGTCAATTTTTTTAATAATTGTTTAAATGATTATATTATTTAAATAAATTAAACTTAAAATTTGTTTAAAAGAGATGTCTAAAAAATATATTAATACCTATTTTTCGATTTTCTTGTCTTTAAGCATCATATACTTTCTTATTTCTACATCCGAAATCTTAGGATTAGCTCCTTCCTGACCAGCCACTAATGCTCCTATAGCGCAAGCGTAATTTAAAGATTTTTGAGGGGATTTACCCTTAAGCAACCTTGCCGTTAATGTAGCTAAAAAAGAATCTCCAGCGCCAACGGTATCAACCACTTTTATAAAATAACCACTGTTGTAATAAAATTTGTCATTGGTATACAAAACGGCTCCAAAAGCACCTTTGGTAACACAAACTTGCTTTGTGTTTGTTTTTTCAGCTATGAACTTTATGTTTTGCTCAAATGAATTATAAGGAGACTCTAATTTTCGGCTTATTTCCCATAACTCTTCATCATTGAGTTTAATAAAGTCTGCCTTTGACATCAATTCTAGGAGTATTTCAGTTGTATAATAGGGTGCTCTTAGATTGGCATCAAAAACTTTATATTTAGCTTTATCCAACAAAGCATACAAGGTTGATCTTGAAATTTCATCCCTACAGATTAAGCTTCCAAAAATAAAAACATCCGATTCTGTAACCTTTTCAATTATTGCATTTGTCAGTGTGATTTTATCCCAAGAAGAAGGGTACAGAATATCATAAGAAGCATTTCCTTTTTCGTTAATCATTACATTAACAACTCCAGTTCTATAGTCCTCTCCAACTTGAATTGAATCCGAACTAACATTCTGGTCTTTTAAAAATGATACTATATCATCTCCATCTTCGTCTTTACCAATACGACTTATAATAGTTGTATTTACCCCTAAAGAATTCATCCTTAGAGCCACATTCAAAGGAGCTCCTCCAATTTTTTTATGAGAAGGAAAAACATCCCATAAAACCTCACCAAAGCAAACTGCTTTAAAATTATTTTTTTTATCCATCTTCGTAAATTTAAACAATTAAAGGGCAAGAAATACTCACCCTTTAAAATTACTAACTCAACCAAACTATTTATTAAACACATTATTAAAACTCGAAATCCCGTTATTAAAAATACTATTATCTATATTTATAATATTTTTTATCGTAATAAACGAACTCTATTTATTATGAACTGTTAAAGTTTCACTTAAGTCTTCTAAAGAGATTCCTTTAGTCTCTGGCATCATAAAATGTACAAATAAAAGTTGTAAAATCATCATAGCTGCAAAGAAAAGAAAAACAACTCCTGCTCCTATAGTGGAAAACAAGAATGGAACTAAAGAAGGTATAATTGCCGCAAATACCCAATGAGTAGAACTACCAAATGATTGACCCGATGCTCGTAAGTGATTAGGGAATATTTCGGATATAAAGACCCAAATAACAGCTCCCTGACCAATTGCATGAGAAGCAATAAATATAAATAAGAAAGCCGGCACGGCGATACCTTGCCAATTATAAAAAAAGGCTGCTGCCACTAGACTTAAAGAGATGATATACCCAAAAGAACCAATATACATCAATGTTTTTCTACCCAATCTGTCAATAAGTGTAACACCAACTAAGGTGAAGATAAGATTGGTAATGCCTATACCAATGCTACTTAAAAGAGCAGTGCTTTCTCCTAAACCAGCTTCTTGAAAAATTCTCGGAGCATAATATAAAAATGCATTAATACCCGATAATTGATTAAATAGTGCGATTAAAAAAGCAAGTATCAATGGAAGTCTATATTTTTTTATAAAAATGGTTTCACTCTTATCGGCTTGATTATCATTTGCAGTAATATCAACTAACATTTTATCTACATTTTCATCTGGATTTATAATTTTTAAAATTGCTTTAGCCTCCTCATTTCTGGATTTTGAAACCAACCATCTGGGACTTTCTGGTATTGTAAACACTAATAGAGTATATATTACTGCTGGAAAAGTTTGGACTCCCATCATCCATCTCCATGAATTTTCGCCCAATCCATTCAAAAAATAATTGAACAAAAAGGCCATTAAAATTCCAAAAACAATATTAAACTGATAAAGAGCAACTAGTCTTCCTCTATCTTTAGCAGGTGCTATTTCAGAGATATAGGCTGGCGCAGCAATAGTTGATGCTCCAATCCCTAATCCACCCAAAAATCTAAAAACAGCAAATGTTATAGGATCATTGGCAAATGCAGAACCTAATGCTGAAGCTGTAAAAAGCACTCCAATTAATATTAGCGTCATTTTACGCCCTAGCTTATTGGTGGGTATTCCCCCAAATATAGCTCCAATAACAGTTCCCCATAAAGCCATTCCCATAACTATTGACCCATGAAACGCATCCGAAGAACTCCATAATTCTTGTAATTTTTTATCAGCTCCCGAAATTACAACCGTATCATATCCAAATAAGAATCCAGCTAATGCAGCGGTTATAGACCATAGCAATATTTTATTTTTCATTTATTCTTTTTATTAAATTATTTACATTGACAAAATCCATCAATAAATTGTATTAAAACTCATGTTTAACTATTCCCAGATACTTGACAACTTTGTAATTTGACCTTCGGTTAATTCAACTTCACCATTTTCTGTAAACAGACTAACAATGGAATATTCTTCTGATGGAAAAAATTGATCGGTCATTACAATTAATCCGTCTTTTGCAAATAGCTCAATTGAAGATTTATCTATAATCAAACGCATATCTAAGGTATCATCCATGTTTATATAAGGAGCATAGTTTATCTGCGCGAATTCTTTAGCTGGACTATCCCATCCATTCTTAGTTTTGTCTATATAAAAGACTTTATTTAGATTATCATAACCAATAACTACTTTTTCATTTTTTTTATTTGAAAGTATAATTCCAAATCGTTCAGCAAAATTTATTTTAGTATTGTCTTTTGTATTAAAATGTAGCACTATTTCAATAGGTAATTCTTGCTTTTCTGTGATTGTAACTTCATTACTTAAAAGAGTTTTATCTATCTTTTTTTCTTTTCCTTTTAATTTATCAAACTCTTCAACAGGATGAGATTTAAGTAAATATTCATGGTGGCTTTCTATTAATTCTAATGATCTTGGTAATGTTGCTGCACCCCTCCAATTCTTTGAAGGTGTCAAGCCGGCATATTGCCAATTACTCATCCAACCTAAAAAAAGTCTTCTGCCATCTTTTTCGGGTACGTCAGACCATGTTACGCCTGCATAATTATCTTTTCCATAATCTATCCATTTTGTTTTTTCTCCGTCATTCTTAAATTTATGTCCATCAAAATCTCCAACAAAATATTGAGTTCCTGAGCCTCCATTTGGCGCACCAGGATTGATACTGACAAGCATAACCCATTTTGTTTTATTAGTGCCTTTAATCTTCATAGGAAACAAGTCTGGACATTCCCAAACTCCTTTATGAGCCCCTACGTTTTTTCCAAATTCACTTTCAAAATCCCAATTTAAAAGATTATTAGAAGAATATATATTTACGTGATCTACAACAGCTAAAATCATAAACCATTTTTGATTGATTTCACTCCAAATTACTTTTGGATCTCTAAAATCTCTTATCCCTGGATTTGCTATAATTGGATTCTTAGCATATTTAGTCCAAGTTCTACCTTTGTCTAAACTATAAGCAAGTCCTTGTGTTTGAAAATCATCCTTACCAAGTTTTTCTCTTTCTGAATTATGATACGTAAATACGGCGATCATAGGAGGAATACCGTCTTTACCAAGTCCTGATTTATTTTTCCAGTCAATAATTGCAGAACCTGAGAATATATATCCCAATTTGTCTGGATAAAGTGCTATTGGCAAATGTTCCCAATGCATTAAATCTTTGCTTACTGCGTGTCCCCAATGCATAGGTCCCCAATTAATATCTTCAGGATAATACTGATAGAATAAATGATACTCTCCCTCATAATAAACCATTCCATTCGGGTCATTCATCCATTTACTTTCTGGAGAAAAGTGCAATTGAGGCCGATATTTTTCATTTACTAACTTGGTATTTATTTTTTCTGAACAACCAATAATATTGAATATTATTATTAAGGCAATGAGATGACATCTATTTTTCATGTTTTTTATCTGATTATTGATTTTTTTAAAGGCGATATTGTAATGCTTTTTAAATATTTGTTTTCAGCACTGGAAATAATTTTCAGATATGAATATTGGAATTTTGGAAAAAATAAAGAGGTGATCGTTTGCTCCCCATTATTTATAAAGACTTCAATAGAAGATTTGTCTACCAATATTTTTACAGGAAGGGCAGTGCTTTTTGGATTGTAGGGACAGCGAAGAGGTTTGCTAAATAAGTTGCTGAAATCAACAATTCCAGATTTTCCTCTGTTTAAAATAAATTCTCCTGTGCTTTTTTGGTAACTAAGCGATAATTTTTCAAGGGAATTACCAATAGAAAATTCAAATTGATTGGCTATCGAAAGATCTATTTCAAAGTCTACCATATAACTTCCTGAGGCAATAGTTCCATTGTTTTCAAGACTGAAGTCTTTTTGAGCTACAGCTGAAGAACTTGACAATTGTGTTCCTTTTAGATTATTTATTTCTTTTACAGGAGGAAAATAAAGGGTGTGTTTTCCATTAGCTTCAACTAATTTAATTTCTCTTGGAACAGTCATTTCACCTCTCCAGCCATCAGTTGGAGTTGAATTTGCATAGACCCAATTACTCATCCAGCCTAAAAAGATTCTTCTCCCATCAACGCTTGGAATATCGCTCCAAGTAACCCCTGCATAATTATCCGTACCTAAATCAGCCCAAAGAACTTCTGTTTGACTAGAAACAAACTCTTTTCCATTAAAATCTCCAATGAAATATTGAGTTGAACTACCTCCGTTTGGTCCAGCGGACTCTCCTCCTCCGATACTCACAATCATTACCCATTTTTCTACCCCATTTTGATCTTTCATTGGAAATAAATCAGGGCATTCCCAAACACCTCGATGGTCTCCCTGATTTTGTCCAAAATCACTTTCAAAAGTCCATTCTTTTAAATTTGGTGAGGAATAAATCTTAATCTTATCAAGTGCAGCCAACACCATAACCCATTTTTGGGTTTTACTATTCCAAATGACCTTTGGATCTCTAAAATCATTAATTCCTGGATTCTTTATCACTGGATTTTGATCATATTTTATCCAGTTTTGTCCTTTATCAGTGCTATAAGCTAAACTTTGAACTTGTTTCCCGGTAATATTTTGATGATGTGTAAAAATAGCAACCAAAGGATCGTTAGCATTATTCTTAAATCCAGCGGTATTGTTTTTATCGACAACTGCTGAACCTGAAAAAATATACCCCAAATCATCTGGATACAGTTTGATCCCTTTGTCTTCCCAAGTAAAAAGATCACTACTTACTGCATGAGCCCAATGCATAGGTCCCCAAGTAGTTCCGTTTGGATAATATTGATAAAACAAGTGATATTGCCCATCAAAATAGACCATTCCATTTGGATCATTCATCCAGTTTTTTGCTGGAGAATAATGATAAAATGGTCTATAACTATGTGCTTTCATTACTTGTTGTCCATTATCTGTAGATTCTTCTCCTTTACTACAAGAAATTAAGGTGATAAATAAAAAACAAAGCGTTGCTATATTTAATTTCATAATTTAGATTTTAAGTTAACGCTGGGATTGAATAATCCCAGCGTTTATTTGAGTATCACTTAATTTTTTAATGACAAATAATCAATTGAATTTTTTGTGATTTTATTAATATTAGATTGATAAATATTAACACCATTTGGATTAATCGTTCCTTGTTTATTTTGATTAAATTCAAAACCACCAATTCCCATATAAATAGCTTTACCTTTATAAATTGGAGTTGGTTTTAATTCCATTATTCCTACCATCCAATAATCTCTAATTCCTCCCCAAACACCTAACCATTCGGCATTATGTCTTGTGGTAAACTCCACATAGGCAGCCTCGTTATTATTTGGTCCTAGTCCTAGAGAACCAGGAATGTTTTCAAGTACATAGTTATGATCTTCTCTCCATCCTGGACCAATAACTGGAACCCAATTATATCCATCACTATCTTGGTTAAATGAAATTCCTTTGTAAATTGGGTGAGTTGTTACATTATGTGACCCAACATTGGCTCCAATTGCCCACGTATCACCATTCTCAAAACCGGCACCATCACCTATTACTCTTCCGTATGGTGAATTTTCCATTCTTCCTAAATCCCAAAAATAGGCACAGGCATGACTATTGAATAATAGATTTCTTCCTCCTTTGTAATAACTCTTAATCGCCTCTAAAACTGTAGGATCTGTAGCGATTTGAGGAAGATTTCGACCTTCGTCAAAATACCACCACAATAAACGATACTTGGTAAGATTAACAGAACCGTTTTTAATAGCGTCAAAACTTACATATTCAGCATTATCATAAGTTTTAAAAAACCAATCTGCCGCCGCTTTTTCATCATCCCCAGTTATACCATTTACGTTTGGAGCCGTTCCTAAGAAGGCAATGTAAAATTGTTCGGTTACACTTATGGTGTATTTAGTATAGATAGCTCCATTTACAACAGTAAACTCAATGGGAACACTAAAATTCATATTAGCTGTAATTGCTGGAGAAATTACAGCTCCCTCTGGCAACACTATTACTGGACTCAATTTTGTAATATCTGTTCCGTCGGGAACAACTACTTTTATTGTTTTAGTTTTTTCATTTATAATACCTTCCGAAGTTCCAACTGAAAATTTAGAAATAGTTACTTGTCCATCAAGGTCTAAATTAGATACATAATCATCCTGACACGAATAATTAAGAACCAAAAGTAATGTTATAGCTAAAACATTAATTATATATTTTTTCATCTTTACTTTTTTTATAGTTATAAATTACCAACCGTTATTTTGTTTGTATAATCCATTACTGAAATTAATTTGATTTTGAGGTATTGGAAAATATTCATGTTTGCCTTTTGTGAATTTTCCAGATTTTATGTATTCTCTTTTTGAAGATTCCTGTACAAAATAATTGTTAATATATTCCGCAGCAACTCCCCATCGAACCAAATCAAAGAATCTAATCCCTTCCATAGCAAATTCTAAACGTCTTTCCCATTGTAAAGCTTTGATGGCAAAATCTTTGTTCCAAGTACAATTTACCCCAGATTTGTATATATCCATTCTATAATTAGATACCGCGTTACCTGCATTATCCTTCAACATTCCTTTACTGTCAATAGCCCTTTGTCTAATTTGATTAATAATAGTAAGTGCTTCATTTTCTCTATTCAATTGAATTAAGGCTTCTGCTTTCCATAATAGTACATCTGCATAACGAATAATGTCAGTATTTTTTGAACTGGCCATAAAAGGAGGTACTTTTTCAAAACAAGCACATTTATAATGTTGATTTTCTTTTAAAGATGAAAAATGCCCATATATATCTGTTGCTCTAGCCCAACTTTTTTGATAAATGAATCCAGCATCATATTTCCAAGGATGTCCTGGAATAGCTACAGTATGATCCAATCTAACATCAAAACTAGTGCTTGAATTAAAGTCAGCGGTTTCCTTAACATCTGAGTTATTAAACGTTGAAAATTGAGGCACACCATTTACATCCGTTTTAAATGAATTAACAAGGTTTTGAGATGGGATATGAAACCAACAACAGCCGTATTCTGGATTCATTGGATAGTTTAATGCATTACCCCAGTCTAGTCTTCCTTTTGAAGTACCATCATTAACAGATCTTTGTATCGCAAATACTGACTCTTTTCCTGTCTCGTCAAATGGTTGCAAAAAGTTTTGCCCAAAATCTGAAAACAATGCATATTTACCAGAACCTATAACTTCATCAACTAAAGAAACTACTTCTTGTAGTTTTGTATTATCAATAGTAGTTACTGCATTAGCATCATTTTGTTTGTATGCCTGATATAATTTTACTTTAGCTAAATAAGCTTTAGCCGCAAATTTATTAGGTCTTCCTTTATCTGCCTGCGAAGTAGGCAAATTGTCAGCTGCAAATTTAAATTCAGCCGCTATTTTATCCCATAATTCTTGATCCGAAAAAGCTACATTAGAAACTTTGTTATATTGATCATTAGCGATTGTTTCATCAATCCATGGGATAAATTTAAATAGGGTTTTCAACACAAAATAATGATGTGCTCTTATAAATCTTAATTCTGCTTGTCTTTCAACCTTTTTTGAATATGATTCCACAGGTAATTGATCTATTACTTTTAAAGCAGAATTAGCCCTTCCTATTCCTACATAAAGGCGGTACCATTTTTGATCTATTAAACCATTATTAGTAGTGTTAAAATCAAATAATTCCATAGCATTAAACTCACCAATATCTCCTGTTCCTCCACCTCCTTTATAAGCATCACCACTTGTTATATCGGCATAAGGCCATAATGAATTTGGCGCTGTATAATGATCATTACCTAATTCCGAATAAGCAGATATAACTAAAGCTTCTGCACTTTCTGGTGATACTAATTGATCCTCGCTAATAATACTTTTTGGTGTCATTTCGAGAAATTCATCTGAGCATGAATATTGAAGCCCTATCACTGCCAATACTATAAATACTGATATTTTACTTTTAAATGTTTTCATAATTTTTTTTCTAAAATGTTAAATTTGCTCCAATTGTGTAACTGGCGGGGATAGGATATGCAAATCCAGGAGATTCAGGGTCAACTCCCGTGAATTGATTATTCCCTTTATTGTCTTTTATAGTCCATAAATTTTCTCCCTGAACATAAAACCTTACTGATGACAACTTCAAAGATTTTATTAAATCTTCTGGAAGAGTATATCCAAATCTTAGGTTTCTTAATTTTAAGTAAGAACCATTTTCAATAAAATATGATGAATATCTTCCCTCATTATTAGTATCAGTCAAGGTAACAGCAGGAATAGTAGAGTTTGGATTTTCAGGTGACCAAGCATTGAGTGTTCTAGATCCATAATTACCTCCCGGCCAAATAGAAGAAAAATCGGTTAAGTGCTTGTATTCATTATAAACATCTACTCCTTTAACACCTTGAAAGAATATGTTCAAATCAAACCCTTTGTATGTAAAAGTTGAATTGAAACCTAATTCATAGTCAGGATTTGCATCCCCTATCCAAGTTCTGTCCAAATCATTGATTTGTCCATCTGGTATATTAACATATTTCCCATTTTCGTCAAGTCCACCAATATCTTTATATCGAATTCTTCCAATACCTTTTCCATTTTGTATTGCATGATTATCAACTTCATCCTGTGATTTGAAAATACCATCAGCAACAAAACCAAACTGTGCAAGATCTGAATGACCTAATATGCTTTTTCCATTGGCAGGATCTCCTGGGTATCCAGTTAAAACTGATTCTGGCAAAGAAGTTATTTTTCTTTTAAATGTTGAAATATTAGCAGAAATATCAATTCCTAAACCATTAGATAATTTTTTATTATATCCTAAAACAAATTCCCATCCTTCATTCATAAGAGTTGCACCATTTAAATATTGATTTCCTCCTTCACCAACAACTGCTAAATAAGGTGGTTCTATTAATATATCTTTTGTTTCTTTATTGAAATAATCATAGCTCCCGTATAATGATTGATCTAAAAATCCAAAATCGATTCCAATGTTTATTTGAGAAGCTTCTTCCCATTTTAATGATGAATTCGCTTGACGAACCCTTCTGTATCCAGAAGGAAGTGCTCCTGAGTCAGCTCCTGAAATGCTATAAGCTGTACCTGAATCAAAATTCCATGTTGGATCAGAACCATAATCAGTTCTGTAAATAGAATAAATGGCTTCATTATTAATTTCTTGGTTTCCAGTTAAACCCCATCCTGCTCTAAGCTTTAGATTGGAGATTGTTGGTAATGATTTTTTAAAAAAGTCTTCTTCGGATAATCTATATCCTAATGAAAATGCAGGAAACGTTCCATATAAATTATCTCTTCCGAAACGAGAGGAGCCATCTCTACGAACTGTTGCAGTTGCCAAATATTTGTTATTATAAGAATAATTTATTTTTCCAAAATAAGAAAAAAGAGAGTTTCCAGCACCACTACCACCGTTTAAAATTGATTCAGTCCCTGAATCTAAAAACATATATGTTGGGCTTTGAATTACATAACCTTCTCGACTGCCATAAAAAGATTCATATTCTGCTTTAATAGCCTCAGTACCAGCAACAGCATCAAAATTATGCTTCCCTTTCTCAAATTTATAATTAAGAGTATTTGTCCAATTCCAAGACAAATTATGCCATTGTGAAGTGGTAACACGATTAATATCACTCACCAAGAAACCTGATACATATTTATAATCTAATTTTCTAAAATAGTTTTCAGTATAATCTATACCAAAATTAGTTTTAAATTTTAAACCTTTAATTATTTCTAAATCAGCAAAAACATTTCCAAATACTCTAACCTTTTTAGATTGATTTTGTTTATTTTGCTCAATCAATCTAAGAGGATTATGCCTGTCAGTCATTCCTGGAGCAGGACCTCCCCAACCTCCGTCTTCTGAATAAACAGGAACTACTGGCTGTTGAACCAATGATAAGTACATAACATCCCCAACAGGAATCTCAGCGTTTTTCGTAAACGAAGTTGTTAAATTCTCTCCTACTTTTAATTTACCATCTAGAAAATTATAATCATTATTTAGACGAACTGTAATTCTTTTAGAATTTGTTTCTTTTATAATACCCTCATGATTAAAATAATTCATTGAGAACATAGAATTCCCTCTTTCATTACCATTTGAGAAAGCTAGATTATATGACTGTATAAGAGACTGTTGTGAAACAACATCAAACCATTTGGTATCAGCTGGACGCATTGTTTGCGCATCATCAATAAATTCTGGAAGTAATATATTATCTAAGATTGCTTTACCATTTTCATCTCTATGCCATTGATAATTGTAAACTTGTGATGAAGGAGTTCTTCCATCATTTATCGCAGCTTGCCAGTTTACCTTACCCCTATCATAAGTATTTAGGACATCAAGTTCTGTAGTAAAATTTTGTGCAGTTAAATAACTCGAAAACTCGATATTACTCTTCCCTTTTCTCCCCTTTTTAGTAGTTATTAATATAACCCCATTACTCGCTCTTGCACCATAAATACTTGAAGAAGATGCATCTTTCAGCACTTGCATTGATTCAATATCATTAGGGTTTAATAATTCAATGCCACCTGTAGTAGGAGTGCCATCTATCACATACAAGGGGTCATTATAGCCAGACGCTAGAGAACTACCTCCTCTTATCCTAACTGTTGAATATCCTCCTGGATTCCCATCAGTTTTAATATAAACACCAGCAACTAATCCTTGAAGTGATTTCATAACATTTCCAGAAGTGGCATTTTTCAGGTTGTCTATATCAACTACTGCAACAGCTCCCGTTAAATCTGCTTTCTTTTGTGTTTGGTAACCTGTAACGATAACTTCGTTTAATCCGATAGCAGATTCTTTAAGTACAACATCAATTGTTTTTTGACCATTAACACCAACTTCTTGGTTTGACATGCCAATAAAACTAAAAACCAAGATTGCATTGGGATTTACAGAAATAGTATAGTTTCCATCAAAATCTGTGTTAGTCCCATTCTTAGTACCTTTTTCAATGATTGATACACCAGGCAATGACATTCCTGTGTCTGCTTTAACAACTCCACTAACTTTTATTTGTTGCGCAGAGACCATCATTGAAAATAAACTTACCAGCAATGCTAAATTCAGGCGGGTGCGTTTTTTCAATAAACTTGTTTTTTTCATAATTTTTAATTTGGTTAATAGTTAATTTGATTTTGTCAAACTTACATTTAAACAGAAAAAGTAAATATGAAATTTGTTTCAAATGTTTAATTTTAAAAGAAAAGAAAAGAAAACACACTTAAAATCAAGAATATCAGAGTATTATGTTGCATTACAGGTTTGATAAATTAGAGAAATGTTACATTATTTAAAATATTGATACATTTTTAATTCATAATACCCCATTAATTTATCTATAAAAAAACACATTTTTTAAATTAAGTGCGAATAAATTATTAAATTATCAAAAATAAATTTTGTTTTAAGTAACAAAGTAGAGTCAATTAATAATAGTTGTCATTATTAATTTAAAGAAAAACTATAATATATTTGAGAATATTTATACTTGATATTAGTATAAAGAAGATAAATTTTGGGATTTAAAAAAAGTGAAAATTAGTTTTAAGTAATGAAAATGTAAAATTGATATAATACATTATTTTTTACAAAAAAAGAGCTTTAACTAAATTATATTTGGGCTCTAAAATCTTTAGGTGATATTCCATATTTATTCTTAAAGACATTGGAAAAATAATATAGTGAAGAAAAACCTACGGCATAAGCTATTTCTGATATGTTTTGTTTTGATTTTAATAAAAGTTCTTTGGATTTTTCTAAGCGTATGTTATTAACATGCTCACTAACACCAATTCCTAATATAGCTTTAACTTTCCGATACAATTGAACTCGTGAGATAGTTAAACTTCGTGCAAGATCTTCAACAGTATAATCCGAATTATGGAGATTATGTTCTATCAGTTCATTTAACTTTCTTAAAAAATCCTGCTCAGAAATACCAAACCCTACCTCATCATTTTTTACAATACTTACAATGTTATTAGAATAATAAAAACGTAATTTTTCTCTATTGAAAAGCAATGTCTTAATAGACTGTTTCAAAACTTTTAAATCAAATGGTTTTGTTAAAAAAACATCTGCACCATAATCAAGAGCTTTAATATAAGATTCCTGATCGTCTAATGCGGTTAATATAATTATAGGAATATGGGAAGTTCTCAAATCTTTTTTAATTGTCTCCGAAATTTGAAACCCATTTTTATTTGGTAAATTCAAATCACAAATAATAATATCCGGTATAATTTCCAGAATACGTTCAATAGCATTTGTACCATCTGAAGTATAAACCAAATAGTCTAAAGAAAGTTTATGAGATACAAAATCTAAAAGTTCTTCATTATCCTCAATATAAAGGACAATGTATTTATCTTCATTATTTTTCTCCTCTTTATTTTGAATAATCTCCAAATCTAAATAATCAGTTTCATGTACCAACTCTAAAACTGGTTCATTTAATATCGATTTTTCCTCCAAATGCTCTTTTCCTAATGGAAGTGTAATTATAAATTCAGTTCCGCTTTTTGAATTAATTTCTATTCTTCCGTGATGTAATTCAATAAAGTTTTTTGACAAATGAAGTCCGATTCCCGAACTATTTCTATAATTATTTGATCCGTGATAAAAGGCACTAAAAACCTCTTGAATCTCATTTTCAGGAATTCCTATTCCTGAATCTTTAAAACAAATTTTAACACTATTTTTAATTCTGTCTTCATTTATTGAAATAGATATTTTGCCATTTGTTGGAGTAAATTTGAATGCATTAGACAATAAATTAAAATAGACCTTATCCATTAAATTTCTATCTAAATATACTTCCAGTTCCTCATTATTAGTAACTAAAGAGAAGTCAATATTTCTTTTCTTTGCTTCTCTATTAAAATCATTAATAATACTCTTTGAGAATTCAAATAAATTTGTTTTGGAGGCTCTTAGTATAAATTTTTTATCCTCTGCTTTGCGGTAATCTAACAACTGATTGATTAACCTTAGTAATCTTCTGGAATTATTATACATCAGATTAAGTTCTTTGTTAACTGATATTCCCTTACTCTTTAATTCAGAACCAAGTGATTCTACTGAACCCAATATTAAGGTTAAGGGTGTTTTGAATTCATGAGATAAACCCATAAAAAAATTAAGCCTTGCCTCATTACTCATCCTTATTTCTTCAGCATGTTTTTCGATTTCATTTCTTTGACTAATAATCTTTGTATTCGTTTTTTCAAGTTCTTTCTTTTTTCTACTTATCGTTACACGTGAATATATACTATAGACAGCCAAAGAAAATAACAATATACTTAAAGCAATTGAAATTTTTAAAAGATTGCGTTGGCTACTATATTTTTCTTCCTGATCTCTAATGTAATTTTGTTGTTTTTCAATATCTGATTGTTGTAACGATATTTTGTCAAACTGACTACTCATTATTTCCCCATTGAGAGAATCTATTAACGTAGTATTAAGCTTGTTGTTTTTAGAAACTATTTCTTTGTTGGCTATTCTTAATGCTAGCTTAATTGCTTCAGCACCTCCTGTAGGATATAATACGGTACCTGCTAAAACGCCTTCCTTGACAAGTTGCAAACCTCCATTTGGACCGTTAAGTCCATCAACTCCTATAAATCTAATATGATTATTTGGCTTTTTCTTTTTAGCAATTTTCCATGCATTATATGCTATAATGTCATTAAAAGCAAATACATAATCAATATTAGGTAAACTATCTAAAATTTTGACATACATACTGTTTGGAGAATTAAAATCATCATTGTCAATACTTATTCTATGTATTCCAGGATATTGATCGATAATTTGTTTGAAACCAAAACTTCTTTCAGTACCAGGAGTTGTTACAGATTCCCCTCTGATTTCAATAACATTAGCATGACCTTTGGATAATGAAACTATTTGCTTAGCCGCAATTTTGCCTACCTCAACATTATCGGCCCCAAGAAATGCAGTGTAATTTGATGTATTTACTTTTCTGTCAACAATAATAACTGGAATTCCTCTGGTGTTTGCTTTTTCAATAACTGGAACAATTGAGTCGGATTCATAAGGTGCAATTATAATTACATCCATACCTTGCTCAATCATTTTATCCACATCTTCAATCTGTTTTTTTACATTGCGATCTGTAACAGAAATTGTTAACTTAACATCCGGATGAAGTGAAGCTTCAATTTCCATAGCATGATCCATAGATTTTCTCCAGATATCACTTTCAGATATACTTTGAGAAAATCCAATTGAAATGGTATCTGTATTCTTAGTATTTGAATTACAGGAATATAAAAAAAGAAAATAACTGATTGGAATGATATAACTAAGTTTTCTTAGCATTGTATATTTTATTAAAATAGTTGATTTTAAAAATCACAACAAAAATAGTTTAAATTATTTATTCTTGAAATGTAGTGTCATTTTATAAGATTATTGATTGTTTTGGCAACAATAATTGATGACTTTGTAAAAAACAATGTAAATATATATAAAAGCACTCTACAGTAAAAATATTTAACCTTTAAATCGTCAATAAAAATCGGTCTGATTTATGCAAAAACTAAGAGTGTAAATATTATAAAATTTGAACATTAAGTAATCGTAAATAAAATAAAGGTTCTTTCTCTTTTTGAATGTTAAGAGGTTTCTTTACCCTCTCTATAAAATTAAAGTAAGTTAAAAACAGGTTCATAAAACAACGATTTATATGAAATTGACAAGTATAACTTTCAAGAAAACAGAAACCTTAACACACAAATTTTCTTATATTTGCATAATCAAAAAGAGCTTTCTGGCTGCAGCTTCCGTCAATAAGGGGAGCAAAAAGCTAGTCTTGCGACTAGCTTTTTTTGTTTATATTTGAATGTGAATCATTGTGTCTATATCTTGTTTTCCAAAAAGGTAAACTCCTATTATATTGGAGAAACTTCCGATTTGCCAAATAGATTGATTTGGCACAACAATAGAGAATTCCAAAAGGCTTATACTACAATTGCTGACGACTGGGAGGTGTTTTTTGTAATTAACTGTAATGATAGTATTCAGGCTCGAAAAATAGAAAAGCATATTAAGGCAATGAAAAGTAGAATCTATATTGAAAACCTTAATAGATATCCTGAAATAAGCTTAAAATTACTTGAGAAATACATTTAAGTTATTATTTTAGTACTCATTTTCCAGCCCCGTAGTTCAACGGATAGAATGGGAGTTTCCTAAACTTTTGATTCGGGTTCGATTCCCGACGGGGCTACTTGAAAAGATTATCAGGATTGATAGTCTTTTTTTATACCACTAATTCAAACTATTCCTTCGCTTTTTTCCCTTATTTACAAATGAAGAAGAAATTCAAGGTCTTTTTCTATAAATGTTTTAAAAAGAACCATATAGCGAAAAAATAAAAAAATATTTTCTTTTTTTGTTAACAATAGAAGTTATTACCATACTGTCCATTTGAGTACAAAATTATTTTAATAGACTGAAATTCATATATTTAAAGTAAAAACATTTGGTATTTATATAATTAATTACGCTAACTAATGTTAATAAGAAAAGTTTTATTTTATAAAAGTAAATTTTAACTTTGACATCGTCAGTTAGGCACTGCGTGTCAGTGCATTAAGACAAACTGTTTTTTTATTAATTTAATACCATAAACGAAATGGCAATTAAATTCAAAGTACTTCCACGGAAGAATCCTCAGGATGCCACTGCACCTGAGAAGTTTTACGCCGCTGCTGTTGCAGATGGCAATGTCGATTTGGATAGGCTCGCGGAGCTGATTTCCTACCAATGTACGGTTACCGAAACCGACTGTTATGCCGTGTTGCTGGCTTTAGAGCACAACATCATTGGCGAACTCGGTCAAGGTCGAATCGTGAAACTGGGCAGATTGGGTAATTTTCAAGTGGGACTTAGCTCCACAGGAAGTGACACCGCTGCTGAAGTTTCGGCAACCGCCATCACCAAGAGTCGTATCCTTTTCCGTCCCGGAAAAAAATTGCGCTCTATGTTGAATGACGTAGCGTTCAAAAAAGCTGGCTAGCACCTCGTTTTTTGAACGGATTTTTAATGTAAGACCTTGGGTATTTCAGTGCCCAAGGTCTTTTTTTTGTCCTATTTTCAACGAAAACTTTCGTCAATTCGTCCTGACGAAGCAAAAAGTTCGTCCTGACGAAGTGAAAATCCCGACAAGACGAATTGAAAACAACCTTTTGCACCGCACTTTTTGCTAAAAACTATCGATTTTTTGATTTATTTGGAGGCTATGGCGGCTTATTATTTCCGTTTTTTTCGCTCAAAAACCTCATTTTTCGTCTCTTTTCTACATTAAAAAAAAAACTCAAAAACGTCCGCTTTTTGTCATTCCGACGAAGGAGGAATCTCATAACGAGAGCAACAAATTGGAGCAACTAATGTGATTTCTCCCGTTGGTCGAAATGACAAATAATCCGAATAAAAGAAATAATTCAACTCCTAAATCGCATTACTTTTAAAATAATAACCTCCTTTTCCTTCCCTTTTTTCCATAAAAAAAGCTCAAAATCACTGGCTAGCACCTCGTTTTTTTGAGCGAATTTTTAATGTAAGACCTCGGGTAATTTCAGTTACCGTTTCGAATTATGGGTTAAAAATAGCATAATTGTTCCTAATTAGGGCACAAATTGTTCTTAATTGTTCTAAATTGTTGAAAAGTTTTAGCGTAGTAAATAGCAATTTTCAGACTCGCATTCCCTACTAATAGCCTTAAAAAACAACAAACCAGCACCCTGATAAAGAAAATATTTCCCTCTTTTACGGTTTCCCGTAAACTGTATGAAATTATTTTCAATACCTTAGCCAAACGAAAAAATTACTGTTCCATCATTACACTAAATAATGTCAAAAACCCCCATAAAAGCCGATATCAATTTTGAACAAGAATTATGGAAAGCGGCCAACGAACTCCGCGGTGCTGTAGCCGAAAATCAATACAAGGATTACATTCTGCCCCTGATTTTCCTCAAGCACATGTCCGAGCGCTACGAGATTCGCAAGGAAGAGTTGTTGCACTTGGTACAAGACAAAACCTCGGGCTATTACACCCAAAACCAAGACGAAATCAATTATGTATTGGAAGATGCCGACGAGTATCTCTCTAAAAATATCTATATCATCCCCAAGGAAGCCACTTGGAACTACCTCAAAGAAAATGCCGAACAAGACAACATCAAGGTCATTATTGACGATGCTTTTGATGTGTTAGACAGCACACTTGCGGTATTTCGTCCCGATTTGAAAGGAATTTTACCGCGTCTTTTCGTGAAAAGCCAATTATCTCCGCGACAAGTAGGCGGATTAATCAACTTGTTATCCAACCCGAAACTCTCCCAAAAAGAAAATCCCGAAAGCGATATTCTGGGACGGGTCTATGAATATTACATTGGCAAATTTGCCATTGCCGAAGGTTCTGGTGCCGGACAATTCTTTACCCCGGGAAGCATCGTGCGCTTGATGGTTGAAATGATTGAACCCTACCAAGGCAAAATATTTGATGCCGCTTGCGGCTCGGGTGGAATGTTTGTGCAATCCCTGAAATTCCTGGAATCCCACGGGGGCGACAAGAAGAACATTTCCATTTACGGACAAGAGCGTTACGATGGCACGCTGCGTTTGTGCAAGATGAACCTCGCCTTGCGGGATTTGTCTTTTGACGTGAAACTGGGCGACTCCTTGCTGAACGACAAATTCCCCGATTTGAAAGCCGACTTTATCATCGTGAACCCGCCGTTTAACGTGAGCCAATGGCATCCCGAAGATTTACCCGAAAATGACCCCCGCCTTTTTGGTCCGAAAGAAGAATTTACCACCGATGGCAGCGCCAATTATATGTGGATGCAAACCTTTTGGAGCCATTTGAGCAACACAGGAACCGCCTCTGTCGTGATGGCCAACGGTGCAATGACCTCGAACAACAAAGGCGAGAAAAACGTAAGAGAATATATGGTCAACAACAATATGATAGACTGTATTGTGCGTTTGCCCGACAAATTGTTTTTGACAACCGGAATCCCAGCTTGTATCTTTATCCTAAGCAAAAACCGCGACGGCAAAGACGGCGTTCACCGCAAACGTACCGACGAAATCCTGTTTATAGACACCAGTAAAATGGGCACGATGGAAAGCCGCAAACTGCGTGTTTTTACCGATGCCGATATCGAAAAAGTAGCTGCCACTTACCACGCTTGGCGCAACAATTCCCCTCTTGAGAGGGGTGCCGAAGGCGGGGTGTGTTACGAAAACACTGACGGCTACTGCTACGCCGCCACCCTAGCCGAAGTACGCAACCAAGACTACAAACTCACGCCCGGCATTTATGTAGGCACCGAAGAACTGGAAGACGACGGTATTTTGTTTGAAGATAAAATGGCAGGACTCAAAGCGCAATTGCAAGAACAGTTTGCTATAGGGAATGAATTGCAAAAAAGGATTATTGAGAATTTTAATAAAATATAATATGATAGTTGGAGTATTCTTAAGACATTATAAATGTTACAAAAATTTACATTTCATTTCATTTATTACAAATCATAATCATTCTAATCTTAATTTAATTATTGGGAAAAATGGTTCAGGAAAAACTTCAATATTAGAAATTCTTGATGTTTATTTCAACAAAAAAACATTTAATTTATCCCATGAAGAAAAAAGAGGAGATGCTTATATTGCTCCTATTATTTGTGTTGACAAATCGTTTATTGAAAAAATTAAATCTAATTATAGTGGAACAAAAGCTGATTTAGAGGATATTATTAAAATCATGAGTAATGCTCTTTGGGATTTAAAAGCACCTAGTAATAGTAAGCAACAATTCCAGTTTCAAGAAATTAGAGAAAATTTTCATGCCAAATTCTCAAGAGATACTCATTATCTTTTAGTAGATGGTATAAATATCGATGGTGATTTAAAGCTTGGACCTTTTGAAGAATTGCAAAAAACATTATTAGAGATTAGTGATAAGAAAAGGCTTGTTGCTTTTTCTAATGCTTTAAGAAGCACATACAATTACATATATATCCCGGTTGAAACCAATATAAATGATTATTTAAGGTTGGAAAATAACAGCCTTCAATACTTAATTGGGCAAGATATTAAAATTAAAATTGATGATGTCTTTGATAAACAAGTTACAGTTGACGGTAGCACGAAAAAAATTATTCAAATAATTAATGATAACTTAACGGGGTTTGTTACGTCTGTTGAAAAAACTATACAAAAGATTGACAAAGATTATTCTTTTAAAACCGATCCAAATGTTAAACAAAAAGTGACTTCAAAAGATTTGAGAGGAAGAGTAATTGAAGAATATTTTAAAAATAGAAGTTTAAAAAATAAAGACACAAAAATCAATTCTATGAGTTCTGGGCAAAGAAAAAAGGCATTGATAGATATCATTTATTCTCTTGTAACTGAAAATAGTACCGTTGATAGTGAAAGTAATATTATTTTAGGAATTGATGAGCCTGAAGCTTCTTTAGATGTAACAAATTGCTTTGAACAATTTGAAAAAATAGAAAAAATATCACATCAAAACATACAAACTTTGGTAACAACACATTGGTATGGAGCGCTACCCATAATTAATGATGCAATAATTACTCATGCTGTGGAAGATGAAAGGAAAGTTCCTCAATTATCATGTTTTGATTCCAATAATCTTTTTGATAACCATGCAGCTCATAGAGTTGAAGATATTTTCTTTAAAAGTATATATGATTTAGCATCTTCCATCCTTTCTTCACTAAGAAATGGAACTAAGGATTGGATTATTGTCGAAGGTCATAGTGACAAAATATATTTACAATCATATTTTAATAATAAAAACGTTAAATTTTTATCAATTGGCGGGATAGATAGGTTAATTAGCTTAGTTGATTTTTTATCTGTTCCTTTAAGAAATAGGATGGAAACTGAATACACAAAAAATAAAATAATATTTTTATCAGATAATGATATGGAATATAAATCTTCTTTAACTCAAAGTTCAAAAATATTGTTTTTTAAAAGATATGTTTTTAAAGACGGGGAGGTCAAATTAATTGATTATTTTGATAACAAACACGGAGAAGAAATAAGAATTGAAGATGTTTTAGATTCCAAAAGAATGTGGTTGTCACTAAATAATCTTGCAATTGAAGTTCCTGAATTGAGAACAATTTTAAATAATTTTAATCTTGTAGAAGATTTTGATATTAGTAAATTCAGTGGTGATTATTCATTTATTGAAACCGAAAAAAAAGGTAAGGAAAAAGTTGTTGCTTTTAAAGAATTAACGGAAATTTTAAAGCCTTTAAAAACAAGATTGTCTATTATCTACAATGAATTAGCAGATGACAAAACACCAAAATGGATTTCAGAATTAAAAAAATTATTAAAGCCTGAACCAAAATTATTATTTAGACCGATAAAGAGAGTTAAAAAAAACTAAGATAAATGCCCAACAACTGGAAAACATATAAACTAAACGAAGTAACAAAACTTTCGACCGGATTTGCTTTCAAAAGTAAAGACTATGAGAATATTGGTGATTTAAAAGTAGTTAGAGGAATGAATGTTACTGAAGGTAAACTTCGTTGGGGAGATGATTCAAGATTTTGGAATCATTCAATAAAAGACCTTAAAAAATATCTAATCGAATTAGATGACATCGTTATTGGAATGGATGGTTCTAAAATAGGAAAAAATCGTGCTATAACCAGAGAAAATGATTTACCATCCATTTTAGCTCAACGAGTTGCTAGAATACAAGCAATTCCAAATATCACTTGTCAAAAGTATATATGGCAATTAATTAATAATGACTATTTTGAAAATTATATTGACAATATACAAACTGGCACAACTATCCCTCACATTAGCTTAGGTCAAATTGGAAATTTTGAAGTCAAACTCCCGCCTCTCCAAGAACAACAATCCATAGCTTCCATCCTATCCGCCATAGACGACAAAATAGAGAACAACCTCGCCATCAACAAAACCCTTGAGGAAATGGCAATGGCATTGTATAAACACTGGTTTGTAGATTTTGGTCCGTTTCAAGACGGCGAATTTGTAGAAAGTGAATTGGGGATGATTCCTAAAGGTTGGGAAGTGAAAAGATTGGATGAATTAGCAGATATTTTAAATACCAAAAGAATCCCATTAAGCACTAACCAAAGAAGTAAAAGAAAGGGCAAATATCCATATTATGGAGCTTCTGGAGTTATTGATTATATTGATGATTACGTTTTTGATGGTGAATATGTCCTTGTATCTGAAGATGGTGAAAATTTACGATCAAGAAGTACACCAATTGCTTTTAGTGCTTTTGGTAAGTTTTGGGTTAATAATCACGCCCATATTTTAAAAGAGAAAGAGATTGGATATAATTATCTTATTATTTGTCATTTTTCACAATTAGATATGAATCCATATTTAACAGGAGCAGTTCAACCAAAATTAAATAAACAAAACTTGTTACAAATAGGGATTTCTATGCCAAGGGATGCTAAATTAACAATAGATGTTTTTAATGAATTTGAACATTATTCTAATCAAATAATTTCAAACATCAAAGAAAACCAAACCCTAACCCAACTCCGCGACACGCTATTGCCTCAATTAATTAGTGGTGCAGTGCGGATAAAGGAGTTTCGGGAGTAAGGGTTTGTCATTTCCCTCTTTTTGTCATTCCCCCTTTTTGTCATTCCGACGCAGGAGGAATCACATAACGAGAGCAGGTAATGTGAGCAACTAATTTGAGCAACAAACGAGAGCAACAGATGTGATTTCTCCCGTTGGTCGAAATGACAAAAGAGTGTTGAGAGCAACAAACGTGAGCAACTGATGAGATTTCTCCCGTTGGTCGAAATGACAAAGAGAGTCGAGAGCAACTATAGTGAGCAACAAACGTGAGCAACCCTCCTTTTGTCATTCCGACGCAGGAGGAATCACATAACGAGAGCAGGTAATGAGAGCAACTAGCGTGAGCAGGTAATGAGAGCAACTATAGTGAGCAACCGTACTTTTGCCATTCCGACGCAGGAGGAATCACATAACGAGAGCAGGTATAGTGAGCAACAGATGGGATTTCTCCTTCGTCGAAATGACAAAGGGTGGTCGAAATGACAAAGGTCAGTCGAAAAGTAAAAGAATTATAAAAAGTAAACGTCCTAATTATGAATAACATTATGTTCGACCATACCGAAGGCTATCATACTTATTATGTTTATATCATTACCAATAAATATCGTTCCACCTTTTATGTGGGAATGACCAATAATTTACCCCAACGATTACAGCAGCATAAATCAAATATTGAAAAAGGAATAAAAACGTTTGCCTCAAAATACAACATCGAGTTTTTGGTTTATTATGAAAAGTTTACTTGGGTGCAACAGGCTATTGCTAGAGAAAAGGAAATTAAAGGCTGGCGTAGAGATAAAAAATTAGATTTAATTAGAGGATTTAATTCTAAATTTGAGTTTTTGAATCATCATTTCATAAAGGATTGGGAAGCTCCTCCTGAAGTGGAAGAATAAAAGAAAGAAAAAAAGAATAATCATTTGTTATTCCTCATTTTTGTCATTCCTCACTCCCATTGTCATTCCGACGAAGGAGGAATCACATAACGAGAGCAACTAGCGTGAGCAACTGATGAGATTTCTCCCGTTGGTCGAAATGACAAAAAAACGAAATGATAGAGAATAAATAATTGAGATTGCCACGCTTCACTGCGTTGCGCTCGCAATGACATCGTACGGATATGACTACAGAAGCAGTAATAGAACAAGCCACTATTGAATGGCTCCAAGATTTGGGCTACACGCACGTAAAAGGCAATGAATTGCCTCAAAATGCCAATGCCGTAATCCTGAAAGACCAATTGCGGGAATTTATTGTGAAGCAATATCCGCAACTGCCGAGCGAAATTCAAGACCTTGCCGTGGCGGACTTTTGCAATAATGCGGGTGCCGACATTGATTATAGAAACCGCAGTTTTCACCTGAAACTCACCAAAGGAATCAGTTATGAATACAAAGATGGCGAGGGCAACGAAAAAGCCATCCACATCTACCCTATTGATTATCAAAACCCCGAAAACAATGCGTTTTGGTGTGTCAATCAGTTCAGTATTGTAGGCAAAAACAAACGCCGTCCTGACATTATCATTTACATCAACGGTATTCCGCTGGTTTTGTTCGAACTCAAAAACTGGTTCGACGAAAACACCACCATAGACGAAGCGTTCAACCAAATACAGCATTACCGCAAAGACATTCCGCTCTTGTTCGAATACAACGCCCTAACGATTGTGAGCGATGGCAACGAAGCCCAACACGGAATGTTCAACAGCGCCTCCGAATGGTACGCCGCCTGGAAAAGCATTGACGGTGTCGAAATTGTCGAGGATGATTTCCAAATGCACACCTTGCTTTTTGGCTTGTTTCCCAAAAAGCGTTTGCTGTCTTACATCAAGAACTTTGTCTTTTTTGAAGACCACAACGGAAGATTAATTAAAAAAGGGGCAAAATACCACCAGTTTTTTGGGGTCAACTTTGCCGTTGAAGCCGCCAAAAAAGCGATAAAACCTTTTGGCGATGGTCGTATTGGCGTAATCTGGCACACCCAAGGCAGCGGCAAAAGCATTTCGATGGCGATTTATGCCGGAATCCTGCGCAGCCTGCCCGAACTGAAAAACCCAACCATCGTGGTGCAAGTCGATCGAAGCGATTTGGATTTTCAATTGTACGAGAACTTTGTCTTGGCCAAAGACTTGGTGGGCGATGTGCAACGCGCCGAATCCACAGACGATTTGCGCAAATTGTTGTCCACAGGAAGCGGCGGCGTCATCTTCACGACCATCGAAAAATTCCGATTGAAGCAAGGCAACGAAAACCAATTGGGAGAAATTGCGCATCCCATACTTTCCGAAAGGGAGAACATCATCGTGATGGCAGATGAAGCCCACAGAACCCAATATGGTTTGCTGGATGGTTTTGCGTCCAACTTACGAAAAGCCTTGCCCAATGCTTCCTTTATTGGATTCACCGGAACTCCCATAGACAGCAAGGATGCCGATACTCAAGAAGTTTTTGGCGAAACGATACACATTTACGACATCAAACAAGCGGTCAACGACAAAGCGACCGTTCCCATATATTACGAACCACGATTGGCAAAACTGCATTTAGGAAACCTCAACATCGATGCCGAAGTAGATGCCATCACCGAAGATATGGAAGACGATGGCAGCTTGAAATGGGCAGCGATTGAAGATGCAGCAGGTTCAGCAGATCGGGTTCAAAAAATTGCCGAAGACATTATGAAGCATTTTAAAAACCGTACCGAAACCTTGCCCGGAAAAGCAATGGTGGTTTGTATGAGTCGGCGCAATTGCGTTAAAATGTACGATGCTCTGAAAGCCATAGAAGGTTGCCCTGAAATAGCGGTAGTAATGACCGGAAATATCTCGAAAGACCCAATTGCCTGGAACGAACACATCCGAACACAAGACGCCACCGAAGCCTTGAAAAAGCGTTTCCGCAAACCTGAAGATACTTTGCAAATTGTAATCGTTCGCGATATGTGGCTCACCGGATTTGATGCACCTTGCGTACACACGATGTATGTGGACAAGATTATGCGAGGCCATACCCTGATGCAAGCCATAACAAGAACCAACCGCGTTTTCAAGGACAAACCTTCGGGAGTTATTGTAGATTATATCGGAATTGGCGACTATTTAAAATCGGCGACTTCTAAATATACAGGCGGTGGCGGAAAAGGACAACCTACTATCGATATGCGTCAAGCCTTGGAAATGTTCTACAATCAAGTGGAAATTTGTAAAGGATTGGTGTCGGAGAATATAGATTATTCGAACTGGAAAGGATTGCGCGACAGCGACAAAGTGCTTTTGATAAGAAAAGCATTGAACAGCATCATCAAATACGATGAACCAGCGAATCAATTTATGCTCGAAGAAAAAAAACTCACAGGATTATTGTCTATCGTGAAATCGCAACCCGAAATTCAGGAATATTCGATTGATGTTTTGTTTATGCAACATTTATCGAAAGCGATTCGCAATGCCAAATCCGTTAAAGGAACACGCACCAATCAGAAAGACCAAATCAAGGAATTGATTAGCCGCAGTATCGAGTCGGATGAAATTGTCGATGTTTTTGCAATGGCAGGATTAGAGCGTGCGGATATTTCGATTTTGAACGAAGAGTTTCTTTTGGGTGCCAAAATAGAAAAAGACAGCATCGCCATTAAAATTGAGTTGTTGAAAAACATCCTGATGAACGAAGTCAAACTGCGTTTGCACAAGAACATCCGAAAATATACTTCCCTCAAAGAAGAACTGGAAAAAGTAATCGAGAACTATCACAAAAACGCCATTGATTCCTATACCACCATCGCCGAATTAGTAGCAAGAGCCAAACAATTACAAGAGGAAGACCATCGCAACAAGGAATTAGGATTGAGCGATGAAGAACTGGCTTTCTATGATATTCTGGCTTCCAAAAAAGAAATCATCAAGGAAGCAGGACCTATTCAGGATATTGTACACGCGGTAGTAAAAGCGGTAAAGAACAATTTACAACTGGACTGGATGAACAAGGAAGATGCCAAGGCAGGAATACGATTAGCGGTAAAGAAAGAATTGCGCGGCAAAGTGAGTATATTAGAATTGAATGCCATTCTGCAAGAAATAATGGAGCAAGCCGAAGGGCAATTTAGCGATTGGAGTGCTTAAACTATTGCTTCCTCCTAAAGCTTTTTGTTTCGATTCCCGACGGGGCTACAATTTATAAAGACCTAAGAAATGTGACTTTTTAAGCCCTTTGGGTTAAAGCTCAAAGGAAATGCCCCTTTTGAAAATTGCCACGCTTATAAAACCATACGTTAATAATTTAATAAAATGTATCTCTTTAGGCTCACTTTTGCTAACTTTAAAAAAGATTTGCATTGAAACAAACTTAAGTAACTAGAAAACATAAGCAACCGAAAAACCTCCGTAGTAATTTACAGGATTGCCTGGGTAATAATATCGTGGAGGAACAGCTCCAAAACCCACTGCGTTTGGCAAAATACTGGCCGCATATTTCTCGTCTAAGGCATTGTTAATTCCAGCATTCAATTCTGTTTTGAGCACTTTGAGTATCGTAAATAAATAAGTTGCTTTAATGTCAAGCAAAGAAAACGCATCACTGTATTTCGTATTCGAATCATTCATCGGGATTTTACCAACCGTTAAATAAGACACATTTAATCCGAACCCTTTTTTTGTGTTTACATCCAATCCTAAATTCCATTGTTTATCGGGAACACCTGTTAGTTCATTGCCTGAATAATCGGCATCGGCATCGACAAAATCCTTGAATTTAAAATTATTTAAAGCCGCAGAAAAATAGGGAGTAATTTGAAATTCTAAAGTCTCTAATAGTTTATAATTCACCATAAACTCTAAGCCCGGATGAGAACTCGATCCTGCATTGATTCCCACATATTGGTCATCGGCGGTGCGACGTGCTACCAACAAATTTTCGATTTGTGTGCTAAAAAAAATGAGCTCGGTATATAATTTGTTTTCGACCCAATTTCCTTTAAAACCAATTTCATAATTCCATCCCGTTTCTGGCTTCAAACTGGTGTTAATTGTTCCTTCGGCTGTCAAGGTTTCAGCAACTGATGGCACAGAAAATCCTTTGCTTACGGAGGTATAAATGTTTTTTCCCTTTCCTACCTTATACGAAAACCCAATTCGTGGCGACCAAACAGCACCAAAAGTATAGTCGTTATTTTGATTCTCCGAGTTGGTTGGAAAAACATCTTCTAAAGAATAATTGGTTGAATTTAGGGCGATTCCAGTTTCTAAATGCAGGTTTTTGGAAAGCCAAACTTCTGCTTGAAAAAAATAATTGATGTAATTCCGTTTTTGTTCTATCGCACTGAACTCATCTCCTTGAATGCTTCCCTGACCCGGTTGTGACAAGTACAAATTTCTGAAGAGTGCATACTGATAGTTTTCGGCTGCGAGTTCCGTCCCAAAACTCATTTCGAAAGGCAACGAAAGCAGTCGGTCTTTGTAATTGATATGCAAACGAAGTCCTAGGGAATTGGTTTTATCCTCTAAAATATCAAAAGGTCGTGCTTCATAACCGTCCTTAAAATTAGAAAAAAGACTCGATTTCAAAGACCATTTTTCAGAAAATTGATGGTCATATCCCAAACCTATCATCCATTTATCATAAGATTCATATCCCTGCGAAGCTGCCCAAGTGGTCGCTGCCTTTTCTGGGTTGTTGTTATAATCATTTTCATTCAAAGAACTAGGAATATAGGCTTTCAAGCGAGTAAAAATTCCCAAAAAGGACAAATTCCCTTTATTTCCTATTTTTTGATTTCCAAATAGATTGAACGATTTCCTTTTGTAGGAACTATTAGCACGGTAACCATCATTCTCCAAATCCAAATAACTGGTAAATAAATTCGAATTCGTATCGCTGTATCCGCCCGAGAGTCGCTGCTGGAGCAAACCAAAGCTGCCAAAAGTCGATGTTGCTTTGCCAAAAGATTCCAACAAAGGCGTTTCCCTTGCAAACAAATGAATTACACCACCCAAACCAGACCCAAAACTGGTTGAATTAGGACCTTTGGTAATTTCGATTTTTTCAATAGCGGCTACATCAATATCTTCTATGACTGTTTCTCCCTCACCAGAACTCAACGGAATCGAATTAAAATAGGCTTTTACTCTATTGGTGCCATATTGAGAACGAGCTCCAATGCCTCGAATAGTAATTCTATTGGTGTTCAAACCGCCCTGCTGCATAAAAACCCCCGGAATTTTATTCAAAACTGGGGTAAGGATAATTCCATCGGTTTTATTAATATCGGCTGTGGTGATAACAGAGACAGCCGAAGCTGCATTTTGAAGCGTGTTTTTGATTGGGGAAGCTTCCAGAATTATTTCTGAAAGTGCTAAAGTATCTTTTTTTACCTGACTAGAAACAAGGCTAATGCCAAGGAGAAAAAGGAAAAAAGAAAATATATTTTTGTTCAATTGATTAGGTTTTAAAAAAGTTAAAAAGTTTATAAAGATAACATATTCTTTAAGATTCCATAAAAGAGGTTCGTTTTGTAAAAAATTTAAATCTAAATAATGGCGAGTGCTTCTTTGTACATCAACCAATTGTAGTCAGCTAAACTTATGATTCGGAATGATTCCCGACTAGGCTATTAAAAAAGAGTTTGCGGTGATATAAAGTCTTTTGAGTTTAACTAGAATATCAACTTCAAAACTCTTTCTGTCCTTAACTCTGTTTTCAATCAAAGTCGTATCGATTTTCTAGTGTGCCTAACCATTTCTTTCGTTTCACAGATTTAAAAATATTTCTTATTTTAGCTTGACTAATCAAGTAACGTATTCTAAAAAGAGACCAGCCGAAATTCACTCCTTTTATAATCTCTAATTATTTCATTATGAAAAAAATCAACCTCCTTTTTCTGTTAGTTGTTTTTACTTTTTCTTTGGTTTGTTGTCGAACTGCTCAATTATCAAACGTTGATAAAAGTCAAATCAATGGACATCCCGCCTGGATGATGCAAGGCAATATTTATGAAGTGAATGTTCGCCAATATACGCCCGAAGGAACTTTTAATGCCTTCGCCAAACATCTTGACCGTCTAAAAGCAATGGGAGTAGAAACCATTTGGTTTATGCCGATTAATCCCATTAGTAAATTGGATAGAAAAGGTACTTTAGGCAGTTATTATGCCGTTTCCGATTATACTACCATTAATCCTGAATTTGGAACAATGGACGACTTCAAGAATATTGTCAAGACAATTCACGATAAAGGAATGAAAGTATTAATTGATTGGGTTCCTAATCACGCTGGAGCGGACCACCGCTGGATTACGGAGCATCCTGATTTTTTTGTAAAAGACAACTCTGGCAAAGCTGCTGTCGCTTTTGATTGGGCCGACACCCGACAATTAGATTATAAAAATCCAATTATGCAAGACAGTATGATTGCCGCAATGAAATTCTGGGTTAAAGACACCGATATTGATGGATTTAGATGTGATGTGGCATGGAATGTCCCAGCTACTTTTTGGAGTAAATCTATTCCACAATTAAAAAAAATGAAGAATATTTTTATGCTTGCCGAAGGAGACAGTACCTATCTTCCTAAAAGTGGCTTCGATGCAGTTTATCCTTGGCATATGTTCAAAATGATGGAAAAAGTAGCCAAAGGCGAGAAAACGGCTCTTGCTTTGGATAGTATCAACAAAGAAAATGAAACTCGATATCCTGAGCATACAATTCAAATGTATTTCACAAGCAATCACGATGAAAACAGTTGGAATCATGCCGATTTTGGGACTTTTCCGGGAGCTGTCCACGCGCCTTTTGCAGTGTTTACTCAAACTATGAAAAATAGCGTTCCTCTTATTTACAGCGGACAGGAAGAACCCGTTTTGAGAGCCTTAGAATTTTTTGAAAAAGACCCCATTGTCTTTAAAAACTTCCAAAGGGAAAAATTCTATAAAACGTTGCTTGAACTTAGAAAAAGAAACGAAGCTCTTTCGGCTAATACTCCATTCAAAAAAACATCTATTGGAGACGAAAAATCAATTTATTCCTTTACAAGAGAAAGTGGAAATCAAAAAATACTAGTCATTCTGAATTTTTCAGGAAGTGAGCAGGCAATTTCCATAAAAGACAAATCATTAATAGGAAAAGCGTATAATGTTTTCGAAGAAAAAGAAACGCTTTTAAATACTGACGAAAGAAAAATTAAACCTTGGGGTTATGAAGTTTATGAATATTAATCCTAGTCATAATTTTATAAAGATCAAATAGAAAGCATAAACCGAATAGAAAAAAACAAAAAGGCTATCAGAAATGATGGCCTTTTTTGGAATTCCCAATATAGTTCCTTGAAAGACTTTTAAAGATGCAAGGCCTTTTCTTTAAAGAAATTACCAATTCCTTTGACAAGGTTTAACAAAAAGAACAATTGAATCAACACCCCATAAATATCTAGGTTTACTTATTTAAAACAGACTATTTTGCTAAAACAACCCCCATTCTAAACAGGGATAATCTTCAATTTTGTACTTTTTTATATTGATGAATACCAAATTTGAGGCGAAAAAATAATAAATTTGTCAAAAATAAAAGTCAAAAAAAAGAATATCATATTAATTATTAAATATTCAGCATAACAAGCATTTTGATAAAAATAAAACAATAAATTTGTTTATAACATTTTTTTTAACAAATAAAAATTTAAAACACTGACTATTTAATAATGTATAATATGATGAAGTTGATTCCCAAATTGAACCCAAATGGATGGGACGAGATGTTTTCGAGTAAAGGAGTGCGAAATTCTTATCGCAACGTTTTACATACATTACAAAACCTAAGTCCTGAAAATATTGAACAAAAGCAAAAACAAGCTTCTGATTTTTTCATGAACCAAGGAATTACATTCACGGTTTACAGCGATGATAATCAAGGAATTGAAAGAATATTTCCATTTGATATTATCCCAAGAATAATCACTCAGAAGGATTGGAACGAAGTAGAAATGGGGATTGTGCAGCGACTAAAAGCGCTCAACTTATTTTTAGAAGACGTTTACAACGAGCAACTTATTATTAAAGAAGGTATTATTCCGGCATCTTTAATATCCTCTTGTCCTCATTATATTCAAGAAGTTCACGGTATAAAATTGCCTCATAATATTCATATCCACATAGCAGGTATCGATTTGATTCGTGGTGAAAACGGAGTGTTTTATGTGCTAGAAGATAATCTTAGATGCCCAAGCGGAGTAAGTTATATGCTCGAAAACAGAGAGATTACCAAGCGTATTTTTCCAGAAATGCTCACTTTTAATCGGGTAAGTATGGTGGGTAATTATCCTATGGTTTTGCACAATATATTAATCTCAATGTCTCCAAGAAGCATCTCGAATCCCAATGTTGTTTTGCTAACTCCGGGCGTTTATAATTCGGCTTATTATGAGCATACTTTTTTAGCGAGACAAATGGGAATTCCGTTAGTCGAAGGAAGAGATTTGGTAGTAAACAACAATAATGTTTATATGAAAACCACTTCTGGTTTAGAACAAGTAGATGTTATTTACAGGCGCCTTGACGACGATTATTTAGACCCATTAGTTTTTAGACCTGATAGTGCTTTGGGAGTTCCTGGACTTATTAGCTCATACAAAATGGGGAATGTTGCCCTAGTAAACGCTGTAGGAAATGGAGTTGCAGACGATAAAGCCGTATATGCTTATGTTCCCGATATGATAAAATATTATCTTAACGAAGAGCCTATTTTAAAAAATGTTCCCACCTATCAAATGGAGAACAAAGAGGAACGGGAATTGGTTTTTGCAGATATGGGAAATATGGTTATTAAAGAAACCAATCAAAGTGGTGGATATGGAATGATTATGGGTAATAAAGCAACTGAGGAAGAACTTGAAAAAGGTAAAAAAGCTATTCTTGCCAATCCGAGGAATTTCATTGCACAGCCCATTATTCAACTAAGCACCGTGCCGTGCCTTATTGATGGTCAGCTCAAACTACGTCACGTAGATTTAAGACCTTATGCTTTATTTGGACCTGATGGCGTGAAAATTGTTCCCGGCGGCTTGACTCGTGTGGCACTCACAGAAGGTTCACTAGTAGTCAATTCTTCGCAAGGAGGCGGCAGTAAAGACACTTGGATTATTGAATAAAATTGAACTAACTAGAGGATTTGATTGCTCCAACAATAACGGACAATCGTTCCTCGTAATGACAAATAAAATGAAAACAAATATGCTCAGCCGAGTTGCAGACGGAATGTTTTGGCTCAACAGATATATGGAAAGAACCGATGGAATGTTGCTGACCCTGAATACCTTTTATATCTTGTCATTTGACAAAGAAATGAATGATTCGCAGGGATACAGACCCTTATTAGAATACTATACTGACTTGACTAAAAATCAAATTATTCAATCGCAATATGATTCGAATTTTGTGTTGAAATATATTATTTGTGATAATCAAAATGTAAATTCGGTTAAAAATCTTGTCCGAAAAGCTCGCGAAAATGCAAGAGGTTCGCAAGACAAAATCACTAAAGAACTTTGGGAACACATCAATTCATTATACCATTATATGAATGCTCCTGAATTGCCAAGAAGATTAGAAACTTATGAAGCAGTGGGTGTCATTACCAAACTCAAAAATGATCTTTTGCTATATAACGGAATCCTTCATGTCACTATGCCAAGAGGTTTAGGCTGGTGTTTTTCAAGCATTGGAAAAAATATTGAGCGTTGTTTACAAACTATTTCGATGACACAGGCTTACTATAAACCCATCAATTATAATCTTGATGGAGATGAGGATTTATTATACTGGAGAAGATTATTATTGTCATTATCTGGATATGAGCAATATCTAAAAAGCTACAGCAACATATCGCACAATCGAAAAATCGCTCAGCATGTGGTTTTCAATAAAGATTTTTCACATTCCGTAATGTACACTTTAGAATTAATTGATAAATATTTAGGGTACTTGTGTATAGATAATATTTCACCTGAAGCTAGAACGCTTCAAAATCAATTTGGAAGGCTAAAAAGCATGATAAAATATACGGATTATTACAACTTGACAAACCAACAATTAGAGGCCGTTTTAAACGATACTGAGACACAATTGATTCAGTTTTCGACTGATTTTTCTAAATTATTCTTCTCTTATACCTAACAAAATGGGAACATTCAAAATAGTTCATATCACAAAATACCAATACAATTGGCCTATCAAAGAAAGCATCAACGAGATTCGTTTGTTTCCACACAATTTTGATAATCAAGAGGTTTTACAACATCAGCTTTTGATAACTACTAATCCCAATGTCGAAATCTCAAAGGATTTTTACGGCAATAGTGTTGGTAATTTCAATATTTTGGCACCGCACAAAGAGATGATTATCGAATCCCAAATGTTAGTGAAGGTCAATCATTCGCTCAAAATTCCTGAAATAGATACTGCCAAAGTGCAAGATTTAGAATTAGAAAAAGTTAACAACAGCTCTTTGCTTCGCCTTTGTTATCCGGATGTTATAACAAATCAAAAAAAAATTGATTCCTATTTAAAAAAAATAAATGCTGCTAACATTTCTGTGATAGAAATTGCTCAAAAATGCAGTGAATATATTTTTAAAAACTTTACTTATACCAAAGGAATTACAAATATTGAAACTACCGTTGATGAAATTTTAGAGCACAAAAAAGGAGTTTGTCAAGATTTTGCACACGTTTTGTTGCAATTTTTGCGCTCTGCTGGAATTCCTTCGAGATATGTTAGTGGCTATATTTGTCCAAACTCAACTGGATTTAGAGGAGAAGGAGCCACTCATGCTTGGGTAGAATTTTATACTCCATCTCAAGGTTGGCTTGGCATAGATCCCACCAATAATATTTGGACTATGGACAATCATGTCAAACTTTCGGTTGGTCGGGATTTTAATGAATGTACTCCGGTAAAAGGAACTTTCAAAGGATTTGCCAAACAAACACTTTCAGTTAGTGTTTCGATAGGATATGAAGATGGAAGACAGTTTGAAGAAGTAAACAATGTAAAACTTCAAAAAGTTTCTGATGATGTGCAAAAACAGTTAGATCTTTTAGAATATCAATTGCAATTACAACTGCGTCAACAACAGCAACAGCAGCAATAGTTGTTTTTATTGCTATAAAAAGCAGCGCCATTTTATTGTTGAATAAAATGGCGCTTTTATGTTATATTAATCTCGGAATTACATATTATTTATCCAACTAGCTGGATTATCATAGCTTGTATTCTGAGAAATGGTGAACTTTAGAACTGTCCTTCCTGTTTCGCCATTGGTTCGTACTCTTCCTATACTTTGCTTAGTACTTACTTTATCTCCTTTACTTACATTTACAGAACTCAAATTTTGATATACCGTAAAATAATCTCCGTGTTGAATCATTACGGCTTTATTAACTGGTGATAAAACCATAACACTAGTTACTTCCCCTGCAAAAACGGATCTCGCTGAAGATCCTTGATCGGTTGTAATTTCGACCCCACTATTGTGAACTCTTAACGTAGGAAATTGTGGATGCTGCTGATCTCCATAAGGCAAGGAAACAAACCCTTTTTCTACTGGCCAAGGCAGTTTTCCTCTGTTGGATTTGAAATTATCGGCCAATATTTTTTCTTCCGGTGTTAATACAATTTTTGAGGATGATACTGCTGGTGCCGATGAAACAATAGCTTTTGCCCGTGTTTTTATTTCTTCTTTGGTATCACCCGCCTTGGCTTCGGCTTCGGCTTTTCTCATCGCTTTTTCAAGAGCTGCCTTTCTATTGGCTTCGGCGATGGCTTCTCGAATTATACGATCAATTTGTCGGTCGATAGCTCTTGCCTCCTGTTGTTTTTTCTTGATGTCAGCGGCAATTTTATTCTTATCTTTTTTGATTAATTTGACCAGTTTATCTTGCTCTTGTTTTGCTTTGAGCAATGCTAATCTTTCTTTTTCGTTTTCTTGAATCAGTTTTTGTTTGGCCGATTTTTGAACGCCTAATTTTTCATTGTAATCCGTAAGCTGATTAGATTTTGATTTAATTTCGTCGCCTTGCATTTTTCTATACCCTGTATATTGTTTCATATATTGGGCTCTTTTATAGGCTTGCAAAAAACTATTAGAGGATAAGATAAACATTGCCCGACTTTGTTCCGAACGGCTTTTATACGACTTTACAATCATCTCGGCATAATCTTCTTTGAGAACAACAAGTTCTCGATTTAGTTTGTTAATTTTCA
>ENA-UOWO01000241-UOWO01000241.1-activated-sludge-metagenome-genome-assembly--contig:-NODE-241-length-81119-cov-19.361628_pt1 | contig 81119 bp, 76 predicted proteins | sample MGYA00238148_ERZ761564 | MGnify/ENA primary metagenome ERZ761564 (study PRJEB28885, sample SAMN05720194) | activated sludge metagenome | isolation source: Anaerobic digester | place: USA...
AACTGACAAAACATACTAAAGAAGAACAAGAAGCCAAAATGGAAAGTTTAATCGAGGAATTTGGCTTGGGACACATTCGTACCAACCGCGGTGATTTGCTTTCGGGTGGGGAACGTCGTCGTACTGAAATTGCTCGTTGTTTGGCTACCGATCCAAAATTCATCCTACTTGACGAACCTTTCGCAGGTGTCGATCCCGTTGCTGTAGAGGATATTCAGCGAATCGTAGCGCAATTAAAAAATAAAAATATCGGAATCCTGATTACCGACCATAATGTTCAAGAAACTTTGGCAATTACAGACAAGACCTATCTGATGTTTGAAGGAGGTATTTTGAAAGAAGGAAAACCAGAAGAATTAGTGGAAGACGAAATGGTTCGCCGTGTTTATTTAGGTCAGAATTTTGAATTGAGAAAAAAGAAGTTGGAGTTTTAGGAGAAGAGTAGGACGTTTGGAAAAAACATTTTGTTATGAATAAAACTGATGATTGGAGAGACAACGATCCTGATAAACAAACCTCTGAAAATTGGCGTAAAGACCCAAATAATTGGATTTGGGGAATCTTCTATTATAATAAAGAGGATAAGAGAATCTTTCCACCAAAAAGAATCCCTTGGATGGGCTGGACTATAAACTTTGCTAATAGAAATTCGGTGTTGTTTTTAGTTTTTGTGATGCTTTTCTTCCTGATAGTAGTATTCTTTATTGAAAGCAAAAAATAATTATTCAATTGTAATAAACCGCAACTGTTCGACATCACCATTAAAAATATTGACATCCACATTGCCTTTGACTCCTGAAACAGAAGCTTTTTCGGTGAATTGCCAAAACAGCCAATCTTCTTCTATTTTCTCGCGATAAAAATTATAATTGGCAATCCAAAAAAGGTAATCCGAGAAGTCTTCTTTTAGAAAATCATCATAGTATTTCTCTCCAGTATAAATAATTGGTTTCACTTTATAATGCGCTTCAACAGCATTCAACCAACGCCTTAAACCTATTTTCAAACTGTCCAAGGATTGTCCTTTTGGGAGTTTTTCAATGTCTAAAACGGGTGGCAAATCTCCTTTTTTCAGTCGAACTGTTTTTATAAAAAGCTTTGCTTGTTCTAACGAATTTTCGTTTGGACGATAATAATGATATGCACCACGAATCATTTTTCTTTTTTTGGCGCCAAGCCAATTTTCCTTAAATCGCCCGTCTTCCCTATCGTTTCCGGCTGTGGCACGAATAAAAACAAATTCAATTAGATACTCGTTTTCTATGTTTGACACCAAATCCCAATCGACTTTTCCTTGATATTCGGATAGGTCAAGACCAATTGCTTTGCCTTGATGTTTTTCTAAAACTTGGTAATTACGTATATCCGAAATGCGTTTGGCTTCGGCTTGTTCGTACTTTAATTTATAGGATTTAAAACCTAGATAATACAATAGTCCATTTCGATAATGATACCCAACTCCAATTAATAGTAAGATACAAAATGCAATTATCGAATAGCTACGAACTTTTCCAGAGAAAAAAGCAGTCTTTTTTCGTGATTTTCTTCTAATTGTGGTTTTGCTTCGGGTAGTTTTTTGCCTCATTCTGAAACCTACTTTTTCAGAAATTTGTTATTGATAACCGACAACAAAACGTAAGTAATGATGACCAAAGGAATGGCCAAATATTGAAAGAAAACCAACAATATAACACATAAACTCAAAAATACAATTTGAAGTGCATTTTTCTTGAAAGTAAAATCTTTTATTTTTAAGGAAAACAACGGAATCTCAGCATTGAGAATGTAAGCACTAAATAAGGTAATGGCTAACAAAAACCACTGATTCGTCAAAATATCAAAAACCACTAATGAATCCGAAAATTTGATAACCAAAGGCAAACTCATTATAAAAAGTGTATTGGCAGGAGTTGGCAATCCAATAAAAGAATCGGTTTGACGCGTATCAATATTAAAATTAGCCAATCGATAACAAGACCCCAAAGTGATAATAAACCCTAAATAAGGTATAATCTGATTTGCATCTGCTGGATTTTGCGCTTCTTTTAGCATCCAAAACATTACAAAACCAGGAACAACACCGCTTGTAACCATATCTGCTAAAGAATCTAATTGCAAACCCAACGGACCCGCCACTTTGAACAATCGGGCAAAAAAACCATCAAAGAAATCTAAAAAAATGCCAAGACTCACAAAAAAGAAAGCCATTTCAAAGTTCAATTCAGACACAAAAACTAAGGCAATACAACCACAAAAAAGATTCAGTAACGTGATGGTATTTGGGACGTGTTTTTTAATTTGCATTATTGTATAAAGTTAGATTATCAAAGTTCACAAATTTAATATAATAAGTCAATGAGAAGTGCGTTTTTTAAAAGAGATTTAATTTTTCAGGGTGTACAATTCTGAAAGGGGTGTTAAAATAGAGATTAGCTCGTTAAAAAATTATATTTTTGGAAAAAATTAAACAGTCCCCAGGTCTGCAAAACAATTCATGTTAAATAAAAACCTATACTTCCTCCTCTTCTTAATTTGCGCCAGTTCGCCTGCACAAACCGTTAGAAAGTATTCGAATGAGTTTATGAATATTGGCGTTGATGCGGCAGCCTTAGGAATGGCAAACGCTATGACAGCCAGTACAAATGATGTAAATTCAGGCTATTGGAATCCCGCAGGATTGATTCATCTCGAAGATCATCAGATGTCGTTGATGCACGCCAATTATTTTGCCAATATTGCCAAATACGATTATATCGCCTACGCCAATACTATCGATGACGAAAGTGCTTGGGGGATTTCCTTGATACGTTTTGGGGTTGATGACATTTTGAATACGACCGAATTGATCGATAGTCAAGGAAATATTGATTACAATCGCATCAGTCTTTTTTCTACAGCCGATTATGGTATTACCTTTTCGTATGCCCGAAAACTGCAAGTTCCCGGTTTTCAATACGGAATAAATGCCAAAATTATCCGAAGAGTTATTGGTGATTTTGCCAGTTCATGGGGTTTTGGATTCGATGCTGGATTGCAATTCGAAAAAAATGATTGGCAATTTGGGTTGATGCTTCGTGATATTACCACGACTTATAATGTTTGGAGCATAGACGAAGCCGAGTATAAAAAAATATCCGACGCTATTCCAGGACAAAATCAGGAATTACCAGAAAGTACAGAAATTACAGCCCCAAAAGCACAATTGGGATTGTCTAAAAAATTTATTGTTCGGTATGATTACAGCATTTTGGCTGCAGCCAACATCAATATGCAGTTTGCCAAAACCAATGATATTATTTCGACTGATTTTGTGAGTATCGATCCCGCTCTAGGTTTTGAATTTGGATATACCGACTTGGTTTTCCTTAGAGCTGGTGTGGGAAATTTTCAAAACATTCAACAAATTGATAATACCGAAAAAGTAGGTTTCCAACCTAATATTGGTTTGGGATTTAAATACAAAGGCATCCAAATTGATTATGCTTTGACCAATCTAGGCAATCAAAGTGCGGCTTTGTATTCAAATATTTTTTCGGTAAAAGTAGATTTGGGACTTTTTAGAAATTAAATTTTAAACTATTCAAAATGAGTTCTTCTTCATTAAAAAAAACAGTTCTATTTGTCTTTCTAATCGGGACGATTTACAGTTTTGGACAAAATATAATATTGTCTAAAAATGCTCGTGTCAGTATAATGACTTGTGATACTGGCAACGAATCGTATTCGCTTTTTGGTCACACAGCCATCCGAATTACTGATTTAGAAAAAAATTTGGATGTGGTTTATAATTATGGAGCTTTTGATTTTAGGACTCCTAACTTTGTGGCGAAATTTGCCAAAGGAGATTTACAATATTTTGGGGTTGGCAATACTTTTTCGGACTTTATGAATATATATATTGATGAAGAAAGAAGCGTTTTTGAACAGGAATTAATGATTCCATTGGAGTACAAACAAAAATTATTCGATAATTTAACTGCCGTTTTAGCGTCAAGCGAAAGTTATTATACCTATAAATTTATTGATAAAAATTGCACCTCGATGGTTGTGGACATGCTGAACAAAACTTTGGGAGCACAAATAATCACCAAAAAATTAGATACTGACAAAACGTATAGAACTATTTTATTTCCTTATTTTGATAATCTCTTTTACGAGCAATTAGGCACTAGTATCATTTTTGGGACGAAAGTCGATGAATATAGCAATCATATTTTTTTACCATTCGAACTGCACAAAAGTTTGCAACAAACGCAATTCAAAAATCAATTGCTTTGCAAGGAAAGCAAAACCTTGCTGGAATTCAAAAAACAAGCTCCAAATTCTTGGTGGAATAACATCTATACTTACCTGATTTTTCTTGGACTTATCCTCATTTTAAACCAAAAATATATTGATATTTTTTATATTTTGATAATGGGTCTTTTGGGAATTTTCTTTACTAGCGTTGGATTTTATTCTTTTCACCAAGAACTTGCCAATAATTATAATGTGCTGTTGTTTAACCCAACATTACTTGTTTTGCTCTACTTTATGGTAGTAAAAAACAGAAAATGGATTGTCAACTTATCGATATTTAATATCGTGCTTATTGGTGTTTATTTGATAGTTATGATATCTAAAGCTCATTTGCTAATTGTGCTTCCACTAATGCTAACAAGTACATTTATATTGGCAAAAATAACATACAAAAACAGCAAACATATTCCTATAGTTATTTGATTATTGACCTCTATAAAATAAGACTGTACTAATTGTTTTTATGATAATATTCAAATCCAAAAAAATGCTTCGGTGTTTGATATAATATAAATCATATTGAAGTTTTATCAAACTATCGTCCATAGATTCTCCATAGGAATAATTGACCTGTGCCCAGCCCGTAAGACCTGGTTTTATTACGTGTCGAGTTTCATAAAAAGGCATTATTTCGGCAATTTCTTTAACAAAGAAAGGTCTTTCAGGTCGTGGACCTATAACTGCCATTTCTCCTTTCAAAATATTGAAGAATTGAGGAAATTCATCGATTCTGGTTTTACGCAAGAATTTCCCAAAAGGCGTTACCCGAACATCATTAGAACCAGAAAAAACAGCTCCTTTGCTCTCGGCATTATTAATCATCGTTCTAAACTTGAGTATCTGGAATATTTCTCCGTTTTTTCCAACACGTTCTTGAGTATAAAATAATTTTCCGCGATTTCCGAGAGCATTTCCCAATAGAATAAAAGGAATTAGTAGTGTTCCAACAAACAAACCAATCAATGAAATTAATGTTTCCATTATTCGCACATTAAGCAGATACAATTGATTATTATTGCTCCGATTGAAAGGGAAAAATTTATAAAAATCTCTAGTTATGTAGTGAAGCGGAATACGTTGGGTTTTCTCTTCATATACTTGAGTATATTCGCGAATCGTATTTCCCGATTCTAATAAATGAAGCAATTGTAAATACAAATCAGCAGTAATTTCTTCAGTTTTTTGTGAAGCCACAACAATTTCAAATAGTTTTTTCTCATTCACAAACGAAACAAAATCATCAATAGGTATGTGTTGTATATAATGATAATCGAATTCATATGAATTGTTAGTATTCGAATTTACATAAGCCACAATTCTATAGTGAGGATCAGACTTTTCGAGATCGAGAACTAATTCTTCTAATTGCTCTCGATTACAGACCAAAAGAACATTTTGAACAAAACGATTGGAGGCCAAAAACATGACATAGAAAGTTCTCCAAATCACTAAAGCAAAAAGAAATGTTACAAAGAATGTTAAAATTTGAAATCTATTTGTCGGTAATTCAGCTGAAAAAATAGGTGTCAATAAATAAAACAAAACAGTTGTTGATACTGTTAGTAAAGTACTCCTGAATACCTGAAACTGATTACTAGCGACTTGCAAATCATACATTTCGAAAACTGTACCGAGACTAGTAATATAGAGTGTAAGTGCTATAGCGTAATAATAATTACTAACCGACGATTCAAGATATTGCAAACCGAATGAATGACCTACAAGATACATTGCTACTAAAACAAATACCACATCAAAAACCCTCAGCAATATTTTTCGCTCCGAAACTTCAAAATGTATTTTATTATTCTTATTCATTTTTGGTTGCACTGAATCTATTCAACTAGGACAAATCTACACAAACATCGAATAAAATCAATAAAAAAATCGACCAAAGGCTAGTATTCATTGATGAACGAAATTGAAAGGATGTGTTTATTGTTTATTCTATTTTTAATTGGGTATTTTTTTTTAGGTTTTCCGTTCTAAAGCATAAAACAACTTAACATAATATTAAACATTAAACGAATTCATATTACAAATTAGACACTTCAAATACTTGTTTCTATCCAATTTACATACTGTTGTATCACAGCTTTTTCCGAAAACATATTTTCAATTGATCTTTGAAGTTCCTTTCCAAGATTGTCTCGCAAAAAATCATTTTTTATTAATTGTACCAATGAATTATAAAATAATAGTACCGAATTTGTTTCAACCAAAAAACCATTAACCCCATCTTGAATTACTAACGGAATTTCACCAACATTAGTCACAACTACTGGCTTTCTATACAAGCCATATTCTAACAAAGCGACTGGTAAACCCTCAGATTGTGAGGTTAAAATCCCTATTTCGGATTGCTCAAGAATGTTTTTTATGTCATTTCTAGAACCATAAACAAAAACCGTAGTTTCCAAATTATTTTCTAAAATTTCGTCCTTAATTTGTTTAGCATAATCATCTTGAAAATCTTTTCCAACCAAATGAAAAGTCCAATCCAGATGTGATAGTTTTATTTTTTTTGCTACTTCCAAAAGTAAAAAATGATTTTTTTGAACTCTCAAATTTGCCAAACATACAATTCGTTTTCCTTGAATGCCTTGCAAAATAGTTTGCTCGGAAGTATTATTTTCAAATGATGGAAAATTAGGGAAATAAACAACGTTTTTAAAATGTAGTTTTTGTTCAGCCCAAATTTTAAGTTTTTGGTTTACTACAATAATTCCATCAAAAAAAGGAAGAACAAATTTTAATACTAAAGAAGGTCTTTTATCCAAAAACTCACTGTCTCCATAATGATCGTGCCAAATTAATTTTACGCTCGGATAAGTTAACTTCAAAAGAAAAGCTAGAAAAAAAGAAGTGCTGTGAGCATGAACAATTTCAACAGCATTCTGAATTACAAATTTTCGTAATTTGAAAACGGATTGAATATCGAGAGCACTTTTTTTGTTTAAAAAAAGATAGGAAACATTGCTGCTTATTTGGTTCAAAAGTGCCCCTTCTTTTCTACTTATTACTATTCCCGAAAAATCGATTTTTTGAGCAAGCGCATTGGCATAATTTACGGCCATTCGCTCAGCTCCGCCAGCTTCTAGAGAATCTATTATTTGAAGTATTCTCATAATTGCACCATTTTTTTTATCTCTTTTTCGAAAACATCTAAAGTGTATTTTTGAGACCAATCACTCGCTTTTTGGCTCATCATTTTATAAAGAATTTCATCTTTCAAAAGGGTTTCAAATTGAAGAACATCATTCTCCAAATCCATAGCAATCAAAATGCCTCGGCCTCCATAATCGAGCATAAAAGGTACGCAAGAAACTTCGGTCGCCAAGGGAACACAACCCCAAAACATGCCTTCGGCAATAGCTTTAGGCCAGCCTTCACTTTCAGATGACAAAATAACAAAATGACTTGATTTGTATGCCGATTTAACCGTTTCCTGAGTTTGATTTCCTTTTAATGAAACGATTTTGGTTAAATTATTTTTACGGATATAGTCTTCCAGAACTTTCCTTTCTATACCTTCACCATATAATTCTAAGGCAACAGTATATCCTTTTTTAAACAACATTTCAACGAATTGAATAGCATACAAAGGCTGTTTGCCTTTGACCAAAGCACCCACAAAAACGAAACCAATTTGGCCTTTGAAATCCCTTTGTATCATTTGTGATTTGTCGACTTGATGATAAGTAGCCGTAAAAAAAGGCTTGATGTTTTTGGAGCTCCCTTCCCATTCTCCATAAACCAAAACCTGCATATTTCTAGTCAAAAAAGTAGAACTCAAAATCCATTTTTGTAAACGATATGTCAAAGGTTGCTTTGATTTTGGATCCCAATTTCCTGCATATTTAGCAGTTTTGGGCTTATTAGGAAATAGTATTTGCACCAAACATCCTAACAAACCTATATTTCCAGGACATCGCAAATGAATATGATCGGCTTTATGCATAGCAGTGTAAATCTGCCAACCTATTTTTGGAATACTAATAATTGACTTTACAATTGCCTTTAGGCTCAAAATGTCAAAACTTTTAATTGCTATAAATTCAATGCTATCGTGCTCATAACTAATGTCAATTGGAGTTTTTAGTGAATTAGATTTTGGAGCAACAATAAGTAATTTATTGGTATATTTTGCCCAAATGTTCATTTCGCGAACATAGGGTGCGTATGCAAAATATTTATTTTGTTCCAAAATATGTGGCACATGAGTTATAATGGCAAAAGTCATGATAAATTACTAAGTTGAAAATAAAATTATTGCAGTAAATGTATTGCTAAATCTAATGAATATCAACAGCTAAATTTAATTTTTATGGTTAACACTATTTGCGAAAAATAGCAGTAAAATTATACAATTACAAAGAACCATTTCCTAAAAACCTACTACTAATCAAACCTTAACAAATGTTAACAAAATAGATTTTCAGAAACCATAATTAATTGTATTTTTACCGTTCAAAATTTAGAAAAATAAATGGGCAAAATCATTGCGATTGCTAATCAAAAAGGTGGTGTTGGAAAGACGACAACGTCAGTAAATCTGGCAGCATCTCTAGGCGTTTTAGAAAAAAAAGTACTACTTATAGATGCTGATCCTCAGGCCAATGCAAGCTCAGGATTGGGAATTGACGTCAATACTGTAGAAATTGGAACCTATCAAATTATAGAACACAGTCATACTCCAATTGAAGCTGTCGTAAAATGTTCTTCACCAAATGTGGATGTGATTCCTTCTCATATCGACCTTGTGGCGATTGAAATCGAATTGGTTGACAAAGCCGACAGAGAATATATGCTCAAAAAATCGTTAGAGAGCATCAAAGACGAGTACGATTTTATTATAATTGATTGTGCTCCATCGCTAGGATTGCTTACTCTTAATGCTTTAACAGCAGCCGATTCGGTAATAATTCCTATTCAATGTGAATATTTTGCACTCGAAGGATTAGGAAAATTATTGAATACCATAAAAAGTATTCAAAAAATTCACAATCCAGATTTAGACATTGAAGGCTTACTTCTTACAATGTTTGACTCCAGATTACGTTTGTCCAATCAAGTGGTAGAAGAGGTTCAGAAACATTTTAACGATATGGTTTTTGAAACAATCATTCAAAGAAATGTAAAACTAAGTGAAGCACCAAGTTTTGGCGAAAGCATTATAAACTATGATGCTACGAGCAAAGGAGCCAATAATTACCTACAGTTAGCTCACGAAATTATAAAGAAAAATAGTAAATAATTTTATGGCACAAGCACTAAAAAAACAAGCCTTAGGAAGAGGATTATCGGCATTATTGAAAGATCCAGAAAACGATATAAAATCAGTAAACGATAAAAATGCCGACAAAGTAGTTGGTAATATTATAGAGCTTGAAATAGAAGCTATAGAAATCAATCCGTTTCAGCCAAGAAGTAATTTCAACGAAGATTCATTGAGAGAACTAGCGACTTCCATCAAGGAATTAGGTGTAATTCAGCCTATTACTGTTCGAAAATTAGACTTCAATAAATACCAATTAATTTCGGGTGAAAGACGCCTTCGCGCTTCGACTTTGGTTGGATTGAAGACCGTTCCTGCTTATATTCGAATTGCAAACGACAACGAATCCTTGATTATGGCATTAGTTGAAAACATTCAACGCCACGATTTAGATCCAATAGAAATTGCACTTTCCTATCAAAGATTGATAGATGAAATTCAGTTGACACAAGAGCAAATGAGCGAACGCGTCGGAAAAAAACGCTCTACAATTGCTAATTATTTAAGACTTTTGAAGCTTGATCCGATTATTCAAACCGGAATCAGAGATGGTTTCATTAGTATGGGTCACGGTCGAGCCATAATCAATATCGAAAATCAAGACATTCAAGCCGATATCTACCAAAAAATCGTGAGTCAAAATCTATCGGTTCGTGATACTGAAACATTGGTCAAAAATTATCAAGAAAGCCTAAAACCAAAACCTGCGACAAAAACAAAAACGACTTCTTTTGAAATTGAAGAGGCACAAAAAAACACTTTCAATTCTTATTTTGGAACCAAAGTAGATGTTAAAGTGGCTGGAAATGGCAAAGGAAAAATTACAATTCCGTTTCATTCTGAAGAAGATTTCAACCGAATTATTAAACTAATAAAAGGGTAGTGAACAAAACCTATTTCATAGTTCTATTCCTTTTTGCTTTAGGAAACACTTCCGTTTTTTCACAAAAAAAATCAGATGTTCCCTTGATTGCAAAAGACACTTTGAAATCAAAAGATATTGACCCACTAACTCCTGCAAAAGCAGCTTTTTATTCGGCTATTCTCCCAGGTTTAGGACAAGCATACAACAAAAAATACTGGAAAATACCTATTGTTTACGGAGCCATCGGTGTTAGTATGTATTATTATTTAGACAGCAATCAAAAATACAATCAATATCGAGATGCTTACAAACGACGTTTAGAAGGCTATACCGACGATGAATTTAGTTATTATGACAACGATAGATTGATATCAGCACAGAAATTTTACCAACGGAATCGAGATTTATCTGCTTTGTTTGTGGTAGGTTTTTATGTGTTGAATATTGTTGATGCTAATGTTGATGCGGCTCTAATACAATTTAATGTAAATGAAAATTTATCTGTTAGACCCGATGTTTACATGAATGGTGTAACATCTAGGACAAATGTTGGACTAACTTTTAATTATAATTTTTAAGCCATAAAGTCCCAGATTGGGAAAAATAGTGGAAGATAAAATGAAATACCAAAGACAATAAAATTTAAATATATAATGAAAATTGCACTTTTAGGATACGGAAAAATGGGTCAAACCATCGAAAGAATTGCACTAGAAAGAGGTCACGAAATTGTTTTGAAAAAAGACGAGTTCAACACTTATGAAGGACTTTCGAATGCCGATGTTGCCATAGATTTTAGCATTCCAGCCGTTGCTGTAGAAAATATTTCAAGTTGTTTTTATGCCAATGTTCCTGTGATTTCTGGCACAACAGGCTGGCTAGACCGATATGATGAAATGGTTGCACTTTGCGAAGAAAAAAAAGGAGCATTTATTTCTAGTTCTAATTTTAGTTTGGGTGTAAATCTTTTCTTTGGTCTCAATGAATATTTGGCAAAAATGATGTCGAAGTTTGATTCCTATAAAGTAGAGATGGAAGAAATTCACCATACTCAAAAATTGGATGCACCAAGCGGAACCGCAATTTCGTTGGCCAAAGGAGTTATCGAAAATAGCAATTACACTAATTGGACAATGGAAAATCCTAATCCAAATGAGATTCATATTGAAGCCGTAAGAATAGGAGATGTTCCTGGAACACATACGGTGACCTACAATTCTGGCATAGATACAATCGAAATAAAGCACACCGCTCACAATCGCGAAGGTTTTGCCCTTGGAGCTGTAATTGCAGCCGAATGGATTGTAGGAAAACAGGGGGTTTTCTCTATGAAAGATGTTCTAGAAATGAACTAAAAGAATTTGTTACAAATTTAAGATTTCAAGTTGAACAACTTTAAACCTTTAACTTTAAACCTTTAAACAAAATAATTATGACACTATATCAATGGTTTGTATTTTTCTTGCTAGTACAAATAATTCACTTTTTGGGAACTTGGAAATTGTATGAAGCAGCTGGCAGAAAACGCTGGGAAGCCGCTATTCCAGTATATAATGCAATTGTTTTAATGAAAATTATTGGTCGCCCTACTTGGTGGACAGTTTTACTTTTCATTCCTATAATAAATCTGATAATGTTTCCTGTAGTTTGGGTTGAAACTCTTAGAAGCTTCGGGAAAAGATCTTCTTTAGACACTTTTTTAGGAATAGTAACCTTGGGTTTCTACATTTATTATATCAATTATACCCAAAAACTAGAGTATGTTGCTGACAGAAGTTTGAACCCCGAAAACAAAGCGGCAGATACCGTAAGTTCGTTACTTTTTGCCATAATTGTGGCTACATTTGTACATACTTATTTCATTCAGCCCTACACCATTCCAACTTCGTCCCTAGAAAAATCATTATTAATAGGGGACTTTTTGTTCGTGAGCAAAATGAATTATGGTGCCAGAGTTCCAATGACCACTGTGGCTTTGCCAATGGTTCACGATTCGATACCATTAACAAAAAATAAATCATATTTAAGTTGGCCACAATTACCTTATTTTAGATTGCCTTCATTTCAAAAAATTGCTAAAAATGACATTGTCGTTTTCAATTGGCCCACGGATACGGTTTACCGATTTTTTGATAAATCCGGTAGAAAAGCAGTCCTAAAACCCATTGACAAAAAATCGAATTATGTAAAAAGATGTCAAGGAACTCCCGGTGATAATTTAGAAATAAAAGACGGTTTTGTTTACATAGACGGTAAACCTTTGATGCTTCCTGAAAGAGCAAAATCACAATACGAGCATACTGTTTATGCTGCAAAAGGAGTTTCGAGCGAAGTTTTATTGACCACAGGTTCAACTGAATTCACTAGAACTTACATCATAAAACCTACTAGTGATACACAAATAAATGCGGTTCAACCTTATGTTTTGAATGCAACTCAAAATCAAGACAAATCGTTTACTGTAATGACTGGATTTATGGGAATTCCTTCAAAAGTTATCGAAAGTTCTGGGATTTATGCTCAAGAAGTTTACCAAGCCAAAAATGATGCGAATCTTACTTTGAAAGCCGCCGAAGAATTGCGGAAAAATGCTTCCATTGATTCGGTAGTTCGATTTATTGCTAAAAAAACAGAGAAATTCGACACTGGAATTTTTCCACACAACACCAATTGGACAGTTGATAATTTTGGACCAATTACAATTCCTGAACAGGGGAAAACAGTTCAATTAAATCAACAAAACTTACCACTTTACAAAAGAATAATTGAAAATTACGAAGGCAATACTCTAGAAAATGATGGTCAAACTATTAAAATAAATGGAGAAATTAAAAAATCGTACACCTTCAAACAAAATTATTATTGGATGATGGGAGACAATCGCCATCGCTCGGAAGACAGCCGCTATTGGGGTTTTGTACCCGAAGATCACATTGTTGGGAAACCCGTATTTATTTGGATGAGTTGGGATACCAATGGCAAAGGATTAGGAAAAATTCGTTGGGAACGCTTATTTACGACCGTTGGAGGTGATGGACAACCTCAATCTTATTTCCAATTTTTCTTGATTGCTTTGGTTGCCTTTTTTGTAGGTGAGTATTTTTGGAAAAAAAGAAAAGCGAATAAAGTATAAATAAAAAAGTTTCAAGTTTCAGGTTTCAAGTTAAACCTGAAACTTCAAACCTGAAACTAAATGAATAGTATATTAATACATCCCTCCTATTTTCCCTCGATTAGTCATTGTGTTGCGATGGCTCAATCCGATAAAATTATGTTCGAAATGGAAGATAATTTCCAAAAGCAAACCAATCGCAATCGAACATATATTTACAGTCCTAATGGCATTCAGTTATTGAATATTCCTGTAAAACATTCAAAAGAAACACATCAAAAAACAAAAGAAATCAAAATTGAAAATGATTTCAATTGGCAAAAACAGCATTTCAAATCCCTAGAAGCCGCTTATCGAACTTCCCCTTTCTTTGAATTTTTTGAAGATGAAATTCGTCCAATATTCGAAAAAAAACATCATTTTTTGATGGATTTAAATTTTGAAACCTTGGAATTTATCACAAAATGTCTCAGAATGAAATTGAATTATGAAACTACTGTAGAATATTTTCACGAAGTAGATGCTAATACATTACTTGATTACAGAATTTTGGTGGACGGAAAAAAAGACAAATCACAATTCGAAATCTATACTCAAGTTTTTGATGACAAACATGGTTTTTTGAACAATTTGAGCGTTTTGGATTTGTTGTTTAATGAAGGGAAATACGCTTTGGATTATTTGAAAAGTCAAAATATATTTAAATAATTTTCAATTATTCCATTGATAATCTTGCCATAATTGGATAATGATCGGAGTTTTCGAAATCAGGAAAACTTTCAAACTTTTTGACCTTCATTGTATTATCAGCAAAAATATAATCGATTCTAGCTGGGTAATAACGGAATTTATAAGTTGCGCCAAAACCAACTCCTGCTTCTTCAAAACTATCTTTCAGTGAACCTTTAATATTTCTATACACGTAGGAAAACGCACTGTTATTCATATCACCACAAATAATTATGGGATAAGGACAATCCTTTTTGTGTTCTTTTATCATCTCCGCTTGTTGCTGTTGTTGCATAAAAGCTTTTCTTATCCTATTGATAAGTTTTTGCGATTTCCCTTGATCAATAGCATCTATATTTTTCTCATCGAGTTCTGAAACATCTGGCGAAATTTTTATGGATTGTAGGTGCATATTGTACACTCTAATGATGTCTTTTCCTTTTTTGATATCCACAAAAACAACATTATTATTAGAGTTTGGAAACACAATATTCCCTTGATCGATAATTGGAAATTTAGAAAAAATAGCTTGAGCCGTTTTAATTTGATTGCCTTCCATCACAATATATTTATGACTATAGACCTTCAAATCGATATTTGCAGAATTAGAAAACTCCTGAATGCACAATATATCTGGGTTTTTTTCATTGATAAATGTTAAAATATCTTGAGGAACATCATCTCTATCCAACCATTTGAAGACATTCAATAATCGAACATTATAACTCATAACCGTAAAATCTTTCTCGTTTTCGGGATATTCTTTAGCCGAAAATTTATAGAATTTATTGAAAAAAGTGATTCCCATCAAAAGTACCAAACCTGATAAAATCATTCGCTTCTTGAATTGAAATCCCCAATACAAGAAAAATAAGCCGTTCAAAACAAAAAACAAAGGCATAAACAAGGTAAGAACGGATAAAAGCGGGAAAAATTTTGGAGCCAAAAAAGGCAATAAGTAAGCAAGAAAAGTGGATACAGTAAGCACTATATTCAATAAAAACATAAGTTTGTTAAACCACGAAAGGTTTTTCATTTCTTTATAATTTCATTACTGCAACTGCAAACTGATTATTTCCCTACTTTAAACAAAAATTCTTTTTCTTCTTTGGTCAAACAATCATAACCGGAACGACTGATTTTATCTAAAATCTCATCGATTTGTTGTTGTGTTTTATCCTTAGTTACAATCTTTGAAGCCGCATTTGCAGTAGGCTTTTTATAATTTCTATGCACCTTTTTGAAAGGAGTAGAAGGCGATTTGGTAAACAAATTAACAAAAAAATTCAATAGGTTTGAAACAATTTTACTCAAATCGGTTCCGTTTTGAAGTAATTTAATAAAAATAAAACCAAAAAAAGCACCAGCCAAATGAGCAATATGTCCACCCGAATTCTCTGATTGAATTTGCATTAAATCAATTAAAAGAATAACAACGGTAACATGCCAAAGCTTTACATTGCCAATAATCAACAAGCGTAAATTCATTAACGGCTGATAGGTTGTCGTTGCTACCAAAATGGCCATAATCGCTCCGGATGCACCTACAATTGGGGTAATAATATCCATTAAATAAAAGGATAAAACAAAAACTAATCCCGAAAAAATTGCTGCTAAAAGATACAATCCCAATAACTGTTTCTGATTGAAAAAAGTCAAAAACAATTGACTCGAAAAATTCAGAATGATTAAGTTGAAAAAAATGTGAAAAAAACCAGAATGAAAAAAGGAATAGCTAATAATTGACCAAGGTTTCCACAACAAATCCAAGGGATTCGAAGATAAACTCACATATTGAAGAAAATCGATATTAATGTTCACAAATCCCAACAAACCAAAAATCACATACGAAACTAAGAAGCAAGCAATATTCAAGTAGATTAACTTTTGAGTTATTCCACCAAATTTGTATTGCCTTTTTAAGTCGTCTATTATACTGTTCATTTTAGATTTTAAAGTTTAGATTTTAGATTCCTTTACAACAACTGAACACTTATTCCGATGCTTCTGGACTGAACACTTAATACTAATTTTTAATTCCACCTATTTTTATTAAACTGATTTTTCTTCCAAAACCACATCATCAAAAATCCTGTTAATGCTCCGCCAACGTGAGCAAAATGCGCAATTCCGGTACTTCCAGCACCAAAAATAGAACTTCCTTTAAATCCTAAAAACAAATCGATGGCAAGAATTCCAGGTACAAAATATTTGGCTTTTATGGGAACTGGAATGAACATTAATGCTAATTCAGCATTAGGAAACATAAAAGCAAAAGCAACCAATAATCCATAAATAGCTCCTGAAGCTCCAACAACTGGCACATAAAAGGAACTCGTGAAATTTTGAAAATCAGAAACTGACATTAATTCTTGCCATCTCGTATCGATTTTTCCTTGATTCAATAATTGAAAAATATCCGACTCCGTGAATCCATTTGCAATTAGTGTATCTAAACCTTCATGAAAAAAGTAATAATTAACTCCCGAATGCAATAAAGCCGCTCCTAAACCACAAGAAATATAGAAAAACAAGAATTTTTTTCCACCCCAAAAATGTTCCAGAGCACTTCCAAAAGAATAAAGTGCAAACATATTAAATAAAATATGTGCCAAATTGGGAAATGGCGCGTGCATAAACATATGTGTAATCAATTGCCAGCCCATGAAACTAGCGCTTTCCGGATAATAAAGTGAAAATAAATCATAGGCTGCTGGTACAAAATACGAACCTATAAAAAATAAAATATTAATAATCAATAGCTGCTTTACAACTGGTGTGATATTCATCATAGTGCAAATTTTTTGTCTAAATCTTCCACACGCATCGTGATGAAAGTAGGTTTTTGAAATGGAGAAACATTAGGATCTTTACAAGCAAACAGCCCATTGACCAAGTTTTCTTGTTCCTTTTCGGTTAAATAAGTTCCTGTTTTTACAGCCAAACTTCGCGCCATCGATTTGGCAATGGTGTCATTCTGACTGAAACTGCTTTCCGGTATTCCGTTCTGCAAATCACTCAAAAGTTGTTCCAAAACAATCGAAACTTCACTTTCGGAAACATTGACAGGCAAACCTGAAATCACAACACTGTCTTCATTTGTTTCTTCGAATACAAAACCTGTATTGGTCAATGAAGGTTTCAATTCAGAGATTAATTGCATTTCATCACTCGAAAAATACAAATGCAACGGAAATAACAATTGCTGACTTGAAGCAAAATGAACTGTGATATTGGTCAGAAATTGTTCGTACAAAATCCGTTGATGCGCACGCTGTTGATCGACAATTATCATTCCTGATTTTATCGGATTTACTATGTACTTTTTATGAATTTGATAGGTTTTATGAACTGCTTGTTCTACTTCATCGTTGTTGAATAAAGAAGAAGTCACCGCTTCATTTTCGAAAGTCATCGCATCAATCTCTTCGGAATCCTGTTTTAAACCCACGTACAAACTTTCCCAATTCGAAGTCAGCTCTGGTTTTCTGTAATTAGAATTTGTATTTGTAAAATGTTTGTTGGGTTTTTCTTCTTGTGAAAACGGATTAAAACTACCATCGACCTGAATCGTAGGAGTTTCTCCTTCCAAATCTTTGTAATGGTAAGGCGTGTCCAGATTAGAATCACGTTCAAAATCCAAAACGGGTGCCACATTAAATTGTCCTAAACTGTGTTTTATTGAAGCTCTCAAAATAGCATACAAAGCCGATTCATCATCAAACTTTATCTCCGTTTTAGTGGGATGAATATTTATATCTATCGTATTGGGTGGCACTTGCAAATAAATAAAATAGCTAGGTTGCGCACCATCTTTGAGTAAACCATCATAAGCAGCCATCACGGCGTGGTGCAAATAGCCACTTTTGATAAAGCGATCATTGACAAAGAAAAATTGCTCGCCACGGCTTTTCTTAGCAAATTCGGGTTTACAAACAAAACCTTGAATATTTACAATTTCGGTTTCTTCGTTAACAGGAACTAGTTTTTCATTGGTTTTACCCGAAAAAACAGCCACGATTCGTTGTCTCAAACTCGATGGTGGCAAATTGAACATTTCGCTTCCGTTATGGTAAAACGTAAAATAAATTTGTGGGTGTGCCAATGCCACGCGTTGAAACTCATCAATAATATGGCGGTATTCCACCGTATCCGATTTCAAGAAGTTGCGACGTGCGGGAATATTAAAAAATAAATTTTTAACGGCAAACGAAGTTCCTTTTGGCAAAACAGCAACATCTTGTGTCACAAACTTACTGCCTTCGATAACAATATGTGTTCCTAGTTCTTCTTGATCTTGCTTGGTTTTCATTTCGACGTGAGCAATCGCCGCAATCGAGGCTAAGGCTTCGCCACGAAACCCTTTGGTATGCAATGAAAATAAATCTTCGGCTTGTCGGATTTTGGAAGTCGCGTGACGTTCAAAACACATACGCGCATCGGTTACGCTCATTCCTTTTCCGTTATCAATGACTTGAACCAATGATTTTCCAGCGTCTTTTATAATCAATTTGATATCACTCGCACCAGCATCCACGGCATTTTCAAGCAATTCTTTAACCACCGAGGCCGGTCGCTGAACGACTTCTCCAGCAGCAATTTGATTAGCAACGTGATCAGGAAGTAATTGAATAATACTCGACATTAGTTCAGTTTATGGTTTTTTGTTTATGGTTTATAGTTAAACCTAAGTGAGCAAATTTAAGGATTTTCTATTGGGATTGCTATCTAAATTATTCATAAAAAAAGCAAAAAAACCTATACCATCAACAGATTGTATAGGTTTTAGTTCCGATAGCTGTCGGAAGTAAATTTATTTTTATTCTTCAATCATTTTCAAGCCTTCGATTTGCAAAGGACCTGTTGACAATAATTGTTGATTTTTGAGTTGGTGACTAAAGGACGCTTGATGTCTTAAATATGCCATTTTTATAGCTGCAATGGCTGCTTCGGTTCCTTTATTTCCGTGTTTTCCGCCGCTTCTGTCTATAGATTGTTGCATCGTATTATCGGTCAAAACGCAAAAAATAACTGGAATATCCGTTTCTACATTCAGGTCTTTAATTCCTTGTGAAACCGCTTCGCAAACAAAATCAAAATGTTTGGTTTCCCCTTGAATGACGCAACCAATTGCTATTACAGCATCGACGTTTTGAGTTTGTAACATTTTTTTTGCTCCATAAATGAGTTCAAAACTTCCTGGAACATTCCAACGAATGATGTGTTCTGACGGCACTTCATTTTCCAAAAGACCTTTGACAGCTCCAAAACAAAGTCCTTCGGTAATAGTATCATTCCATTCTGAAACAACAATCCCAAACCGAAAATTTTTCGCGTCTGGGATTGTGTTTTTATCGTATTCGGATAAATTTTTATTTATAGTTGCCATCTTTAATTTAAGATTTTAAAGTTTAGATTTCAGAATGTAAAAATACGAATCTAAAATCTTAAATCTGCAATCTAAAATTATTTTATTGTGCTAATCCAATCAATACATCAATTGTTGCAGCTTCTGGCGAAGATTCGAAATTATCTTTGATATCAGTAAAATATTTAAGTGCATCTTCTTTATTACCCAATGCTAAAGCTGTTTTTCCAGCTTTCAACAAGAAACGTGGAGTAGTAAAGTCATTTTTATTAGATTCTGCCGCTTTTACATAATTCTCTAAAGCTTCTTTGGGTTGATTTTTTTGCGAATAAGCATCTCCAATTGCTCCTTGCGCCATAGCACTCAAAATCATATCTTCAGATTTGAATTTGCTTAAATAGTCAATAGCTTCTGTATATTTTCCAGTATTTAAATAAGCAATACCTGCATAATAATTAGCTAAATTTCCTGAATCTGTTCCTGAATATTCATCAGCAATTTTTAAAAATCCAAATTTACCTTCTGAACCATTCAAAGATAATTTATACAATGAATCGCTAGCAACTCCATCGGTGGCTTTTTGAAAATTTTGTTGTGCAATAAACATTTCACTTGCAGCTTCTTCTTCTTTTGGCGCAGCAACAAATTTTTGGTAAGCCAAATATCCAACGGTTACTAATGCAATCGCACCTACAAATCCTATAATTATTCTTTGATTTTTGGCTACAAAATCTTCTGTTTTTGATGCAGTTGCATCCAATGTTGAGAAAACTTCAGCGGTTGTACTATTTTTTTCTAATACATTTATATCTTCGGTAACTTCCTTAACTTCTTTTTCTTTTGCTGGTTTATATCCTCTTTTATTATAAGTAGCCATTTAAATTTTAATTTAGTGAGCCGCAAAAATAAAATTTTTATTCGTATCGTCATAAAAAAATTGCCTTTATATTCAAATAAAAATACATTATCCATTATTTAAGTATTAGTTTCTTTGTGTTTGAAAAATATTTGGCATCTGAAAATGTTTAAAAGTGATTTTTATCGATAATTTTCGATAATTTGCACCCTCTTAAAAACAATCTGAAAGCGCTAATTTTCTATTCTAGCAAGACCTAAAAATGTATTTAAAAAAGATTTCATTATTCAATTACAAAAATTTTTCTGAAGCAGATTTCGAATTTGTGGGCAAAATAAATTGTTTTGTTGGCAAAAACGGAATTGGAAAAACCAATGTTTTGGATGCTATTTATCATTTGTCTTATGGCAAAAGTTATTTCAACCCATTGGCGGTGCAAAATATCAAACATGGAGAAGAGTTTTTTGTGATTGATGGAGAATTTGAAATCAACGACAGAAACGAGCAAATCATTTGCAGCCTTAAAAAAGGTCAGAAAAAGATATTGAAACGCAACGGAAAAGTCTATGATAAATTTTCGGAACACGTGGGCTTCATTCCGTTGGTAATTATCTCTCCTGCCGACCGAGATTTGATTGTTGAAGGTAGTGAAACCCGAAGGAAATTTATGGACAGCGTTATTTCGCAATTGGATTCTCAATACCTAAAACAACTCATACAATACCAAAAAGTGATGAGTCAGCGCAATGCATTGTTGAAATATTTTGCTTTGAATTTTGTTTTCGACAACGACACGCTTTCTATTTATAATGAGCAACTCGACACTTTTGGAAAATACATTTTCGAAAAGCGAAAAGAATTTATCGAGCAGTTCATCCCTATTTTTAATACACATCATCAAGCCATTACAGATTCACAAGAAACGGTTCAATTGGTTTATGAAAGTCATTTATTCGAAAATAATTTACTGACACTTTTAGAAGAAAACATCAATAAAGACAGGGCTTTGCATCATACTAGTGTTGGAATCCATAAAGATGATTTGTCGTTTGAAATTGACAACTACCCTATCAAGAAATTTGGTTCACAAGGGCAACAAAAATCGTTTTTAATTGCCCTAAAACTGGCACAATTCGAATTTCTAAAAGTACAAAGCGGTTTGAAACCCATTTTATTATTTGATGATATTTTCGATAAATTAGACGAAAGTCGGGTAGCCAAAATTGTTGAAATGGTCAATAGTGACACTTTTGGACAATTATTTATTTCGGACACACATCCTGAACGAACAGAGAAAATCGTAAAATCGACCCATCAGACTTACAAAATTTTCAATCTGTAAATTGCTAATATTTTAACTTTTAGATTCAAAATCTGAGAAAGAAATTAGTTATTTTAGCCTCATAAATATTAAATTCAAACTATAATGAAACTCCTTCCAAAATTTTTAATTTTAATACTATCCATTTCGATACTTTCTTGCAAAGGACAAACGTCAAAAAACATAATAGATATTGATCCTAAGGCATTTTCTGAAAAAATAACAGCAACACCAAATGCTCAAATTATTGATGTTAGAACTCCTCAAGAATTTGCTGGAGGTCATCTCGACAACGCTGTAAACATAGATTGGCTAGGCGATAATTTTGAAGCAAACGTTCAAAAATTAGACAAAACAAAACCTGTTTTTGTATATTGTAAAACCAGCAATAGAAGCCCGAAAGCCGCTGAAAAACTGGAAGAATTAGGATTTAAAACCATCTACAACATGCAAGGAGGCCTATTAAAATGGGATGCCGAAGGATTGTCGAAACCCACCGATAGAATTATTGGAGTTTGCAGTCAGGAATATGCCGAATTATTAAATACGGACAAAAAAGTTTTAATTGACTTTTATGCCGAATGGTGTGCGCCTTGCAAAAAAATGACGCCATATCTTCTGAAAATGCAAAAAGAATTAGCAGATAAAGTGGTTATCATTCGGTTGAATGCTGATGAAAATCCAACCTTGATTAAAGAAATGAAAATTCTAGAACTTCCTACCCTTATTTTATATGAAAACAAGGTAATAAAATGGCAAAATTCGGGTTACATCAGTGAAGAAGATTTGAAAAAACAATTACAATAATCAACGAAATATGCTTTATGCTTTCAAAAGACAGTTTACAATTTCTCGATGATTTAAAAGCCAACAACAATAGAGATTGGTTTTTGGACAATAAAAAGCGTTATGAGGTTTTCAAAAAAGATTATCATCAATTAGTTGCTGATTTTCTGAATGCGATGAAACCGCTGGATCCTTCATTAGAAATGCTCGAAGTGAAAAATTGCACCTTTAGAATCAATCGCGACATTCGATTTTCGAAAGACAAATCGCCATACAAAGATTACATTGGCGTTTGGATGTCAAGCGGATCCAAAGGAATGAATCGTTCCGGTTATTATGTTCACATTGCCCGAACTGGTAGTTTCATCGCTGGCGGATTTTACTGTCCCGAAGCCGAAGATTTAAAAAAAGTTCGCAAAGAAATCGCCTATTTCCATGAAGATTTAGAAGAAATTATCCAAAATAAAAACTTCAAAAAAGAGTTTACTGATTTTGACAGGAACGAAAAAAACTTACTAAAAAATCCTCCTAGAGGTTACGAAAAGGATCATCCTGCTATAGAATTCCTAAAATTAAAAAGCTTCGAAACTTCTCAGAAATTCGACATTGAGGAAGTTACAAAAGAAGATTTTGTTTCCAAAATGACCCAAAAATTAATCGTTTTGAAACCCTTGAATGATTTTATCAATCGAGCCTTAACCTCCGAAGAATAATACCATAGATGGCAAAAAGAAAAAAAATACTTTTTCTCGGAGAAACCTACAGAGCTGACGCCATTACTTGGATGAATGGCTTGAAAGAATTTGGCGATTTCGATATTGTAACATGGGAATTGAAAACGCCAAACCACAGTTTTTTCAGCCGTTCTTTTAGACTTTTAGAGTTTTGTACAGGACTTTTCCAAATTAAGAAACTAATAAAATTGCAGCAACCTGATATGGTCATTGCTGAAAGAACTACCAGTTATGGTTTTCTTGCCGCATTATCAGGCGTAAAACCTGTGGCGATTGCACAACAAGGCAGAACCGATTTGTGGCCCGAAAAATCCATTTTGTTGCCACTCAAAAAAAAAATCCAAAATTACGCTTTTCAAAAAGCCGATTTGATTCACGCTTGGGGACCAGTGATGACTATTTCGATGCGAGTTGCCAATGTCGATATGAAAAAAGTATTGGTTATGCCAAAAGGAATCGATTTGGAGCAATTTGGAAATTCTAAAAACAATTCTTCTAAAAAATTAACGGCTATTGTAACCCGTTCGCTGATGCCTGACTACCGACACGATGTAATTCTACAAGCCTTTTGGCTTTTAAACCAAAGAGGAATTGATTTTGAATTGACGATTGTTGGAGACGGAAAATTGTTACCAAAGTTAAAAGAATTGGCAACGAAAATGAAAATTGAAAATAAAGTCAATTTTACGGGTCGAATTCCAAATACAAAATTACCAGAACTGTTACAACAATCTAATATTTACATCAGTATGCCCATAACCGAAGGTGTTTCGGCTTCTTTATTTGAGGCGATGGCTTGTAATTGTTATCCTGTCGTGACCGATATTCCGGGAAATCAAAGTTGGATCAAACACCGCGAAAACGGTCAATTGATAACCATTGATGATACTAAAATGCTGGCCAACGAACTTCTTTGGGCTTTCGAAAACATCGAATATCGAAATGAAGCCGTTATAAAAAACAGAAAATTTGTGGAAGAAAATGCAAATTACAAAATCAATATGAAAATCATAGCCGACAAGTATCACGAATTAATTAATGCAAAAAATAATTAATTATGTGTGGAATTAACGGAATCTTGCATTTGCAAACACAAAAAAAAGTGGATGAACGCCTTTTAACAAAAATGCGCGATTCACTCGAACATCGTGGGCCGGACGACAAAGGATTATTCATCGAAAATAATATTGGATTAGGACATCGAAGACTTTCTATTTTGGATGTTTCCTCGGCTGGACACCAACCTTTTCTTTCGGATGACGGTCGCTACGTGATGACCTATAACGGCGAAATATACAATTTCAAGGATTTTTATCCCGAACTTAAAACCAACGGATTTGACATTCGGACCAGTTCAGACACCGAAGTTTTGTTGAAACTATACGAATTGCACGGCACGAAAATGCTCAATCGTCTCAACGGAATGTATGCCTTTGTGATTTGGGACAAAAAAGAACGAAAACTGACTGCCGTTCGAGATAGAATGGGCGTTAAACCATTATATTATTCGTTTTACAACGAAACTTTCTATTTTGCCTCTGAACAAAAAGCACTTTTTACAGCCGGAGTTCCTCTAAAAATGGCAAAAGATGGAATGGAAGAATACATTTTCAATCGGTTTGTGGCTGGCGAAAATACGTTGTATGAAAATGTAAAAAAAGTACTTCCGGGACACATTTTCACCATTCACGAAAGTGGAAAAACAACTTCCTACAACTGGTGGGATTTGAAAGCTGAAATCCAAAATCAACCCAAAATTAAAAATCCTGTCGAGTGGTTTCGTGAAACTTTTGACAATTCGGTAAAACTGCGAATGGTAAGCGACGTTCCAGTTGGTGTTTTATTGAGCGGCGGACTCGATTCCTCCTCAATTTTGGCTTCGATGAATCAACAGAATTTTAGGGATATCCAAACTTTTAATATTGGTTTCAAGGAAAAAGAGCATAACGAATCGCATTTGGCGCAAAGGATGTCCGAAAAATTCGGCTATACTTTTCACACCACGCAATTAGAAAATAAGGATCTTTTTGAAAAATTAGTCAACTCCACATATTTTCAAGATGAGCCCATTATGCACTTGAGCGAACCGCATATTTTGGCTCTTTCACAAATGGCAAAACCAACCGTAAAAGTGTTGCTTTCCGGCGAAGGTGCCGATGAATTAATGGGCGGTTATGTGCGATACAAAGCTCTAAAATACCCGTCATTGCTCAATACAATTGCAACAATTGGTCATATGGATTATTTTACAACCAGACCTCGATACGAAAAACTAGCTCGTTATTCACAAATAAAAAACCTAGATGATTTAGTACTTTATAACAGTTGCAATATATATCCTGATGATGTTGCTATGACTTTTGGAATAACCAATCCTCCAAAAAATGAATACAGAAATCAAATTTTGGAAGATGCAAAATCTTTGTATCCCAATAATCTAAGAAGACAAGCACTTTTTTTCGACCAACACACATATTTATGCTCTCTACTAGACCGAAATGACCGTTGCACGATGGGTGCCTCCATCGAATGTAGGGAACCTTTTTTAGATCAAAGGCTCATTGTGGGATTAGGTTCATTGGGTGACAAATGGCTTTTTACGGGCAAAAAATGGAAATTTATTTTGAAATCGGCAATGGCATCTCGTTTGCCAGACGAAATTTTAAATTTCAAAAAAGTAGGGCTCAGCGTTCCTTGGGGAGATTACTTAATAAAAAGTCCCGCATTCATTGAAGAGCTAGAATCCTTTTCGAAAAGTGATTTATTCAAGATGCCCTATTTCGAAAATATTGACGCCAAAAAGCTCGTTGAAAATTTACGAAAAGGCGAAACCAAGATGATTCCTTACATTATGCCTCTATTTATGATGCATATTTGGCAAAAAACATACACTAATAAATTTTAATTCGTATTTTTGTTATCCCAAGTTTGCCCTAATTTAACAAAAAAAATCGAATGAGTGTATTCAATTTTAAACCTACAAAAAATCAAATTGAAATTTTTGAAAACAATGTTGCAGAAATTTTAAAGATTGATTTTCCAGAAATCAAGGAAGCATTAAAATTATCATCAAAAATTTATTCTATACAATTCTCTAAAAAACCTAGCGGAATATGTTTGTCACGTGCTTTCAACGAGGAATTTCTTCGAGCGCAAAAGAGCAATTTCGATTTGTATGGATTGAAAGTATTCAATAAAAAAAGTAAAGAATTTGAAGATATAACTTTATTTTTTAGCGATAATTTATTGACGCTTATCGAAATAGAAAATCCAAAAAAGTTTCATAAAATCTACGATTATACAAAATTGCAAATTGGAGAACTCAAAATAAAACCAATTTCATTTGAAAATCTAGACACAAAAATTGCACGCGATATCCTGAAAAATGTATCAAAAGACAAATTAAATAAATTAGAAATTGATAATGCAATTGAAATTGAATGTAATGAAAATTTTTACTATACGATTTTGGATATGGAAAATGGCAATTACATAGCAGTTGATAAAAATGAAAAAGTATATCGGCTAAACCACAAACATACTGAAAAAATTAAAAAAATTTCAAACAATATTGATGACTTTTTTGATTTATACAAGGGAAGCAAATCAAATTTGATTGAACTATTGTATAATCAACCCAAAACGCATTCCCTTTATGGAAATACAAACTGATTTTTCTCTAAAAAACTACAATACTTTTGGCATCGAAGCCAAAGCTAAACAATTCGTTGCTGTACACAATACCACAGAATTAAGAACCATTTTAGAACAAAATAAATCCGAAAAAAAGTTTATTTTGGGCGGAGGGAGCAATATGCTTTTGACCCAAGATATTGAAGCTTTGGTGATTCACGTTGATTTGAAAGGCAAAAAAATTATCAAAGAAGACGAAGATTTTGTATGGGTCGAAAGTCAAGCAGGCGAAAACTGGCATGAATTTGTACTTTGGACCATCGATCAAAACTTGGGTGGACTCGAAAACATGTCACTCATTCCAGGAAATGTGGGTACAACTCCAGTTCAAAATATTGGCGCTTACGGCACCGAAATAAAAGACACTTTCGATTCTTGTGAAGCAATGACAATTGAAAACCAAGAAATGAAAACTTTCAGCAATTCAGACTGTCATTTTGGTTACAGAGAAAGTGTTTTCAAAAACGAAGCTAAAGACCAATACATTATCACATCGGTGGTTTTTAAACTGACCAAACGTAACCATAAAATTAATACTTCATATGGTGATATTACGGCTGAATTGGCAAAAAATAATATCACCAATCCAACATTGAAAGATGTAAGTAATGCTGTAATTGCTATTAGACAAAGTAAATTGCCCGATCCCAAAGAATTAGGAAACAGTGGCAGTTTCTTCAAAAATCCAATTCTTTTAAAATCCGATTTCGAAAAAATTCATCAGCAATTTCCAGAAATGAAATACTATGAAGTTTCTGCAACCGAAGTAAAAGTTCCTGCAGGTTGGCTCATAGAACAAGCTGGTTTTAAAGGCAAACGTTTTGGCGATGCGGGAATTCACAAAAACCAAGCCTTAGTTTTGGTAAATTACGGAAACGCAACAGGACAAGAAATTTTGAATGTTTCCAAAAACATTCAAGAAACCATTTTCAAGACTTTTGGCATTCATATCGAAGCAGAAGTGAATGTGATTTAAAGTCTGAATTTTAGAATTAAGATTTCAGATTTCAGATTTGAATAATCTAAAACTAATTGCCGTTTATCGATGGTTAATTGACAATTGATAATTACCTTTGCACAGATTTTAAAAAGAAGCCAAGCCTATATGTTACTCTTTACTTTATACTTTTTTATTGTTGTAGTTGCCATTCAACTTGCGTATTATTTGATTGTTTTTGGGAAATTTGCTTTCGCCAAAACACAGAAATCAAATCCAAAAAGAATCTCGATTTCTGTCATTGTTTGTGCCAAAAACGAAGCCGAAAATGTAATTCGATACATTCCATTACTTGCTGAACAAGATTATCCTGATTTTGAAATCATCTTGATTGACGATGCATCGAGTGACAATACTTTAGATATTTTTGAAGAATTCGAAAAACAATATTCCAATATTAGATTGGTAAAAGTAAAAAATAACGAAGCATTTTGGGGCAATAAAAAATACGCTCTAACATTAGGAATAAAAGCGTCTAAAAAAGATTATTTATTGTTTATGGACGCCGATTGTTATCCCGCTTCAAAAGATTGGATTACCACAATGAGTTCCCAATTTACAATGCAAAAAACGATCGTTTTGGGTTACGGAGCTTACGAAAAAGTCGCCAATTCTTTCTTGAACAAAATCATTCGTTTTGAAACACTTTTAACCGCAGTTCAATACTTTTCTTGGGCGAAAATAGGAAAACCTTATATGGGAATTGGTCGCAATTTGGCGTATAAAAAAGACGAGTTTTTTAATGTAAACGGCTTTATTAGTCACATTCAGGTTCGTTCAGGAGATGATGATTTATTCATCAACCAAGTAGCAACGAGCAAGAATACAGCGATTTGCTATTCACCAGAAAGTTTCACTTATTCGGAGCCTAAAACAAAATTTAAAGATTGGTTCACCCAAAAACGAAGACACGTTTCTACTGCGAAATTGTACAAACCTTTTGACAAAATCCAACTAGTTCTTTTTTATGTTTCGCAGTTGTTGTTTTTCATTTTAGCTACTGTTTTATTGGCGTTCCAATACCAATGGATTATCGTTTTAAGCTTGGTAGGTTTCCGTTATTTATTCACTTGGATCACTTTGGGATTCTCTGCCGGAAAATTAAAAGAAAAAGATGTGATGTATTGGTTTCCAATTATTGAAATAGTTCTTATCTTCACACAATTGAATATCTTCATTACCAATCTTTTTTCAAAACCAGTACATTGGAAATAAACCTACAGATAGAAAAAGCGAAAAAAGGCGATCAAGCAGCCTTCACTTTTCTATTAAATTTTTATTGGAATGAAGTCTATGGTTTTATGCTCAAAAGAACTGAAAACGAAACCAATGCCGAAGATATTACCATCGAAACTTTCTCTAAAGCTTTCGACAAAATTGCTCTTTACAATCCTGAATTTCAGTTCAATACTTGGCTTATTGCCATTGCCAAAAATGTCCATATTGATTTAATGCGCAAAAAGAAAGCAAGTCTTTTTATCGAAATTACCGACGACGAAGACCAGCAAGCCTATAATATTGCCGACACCACTCCATCGGCGGAAGACGAATTGATTACCGAGCAAAATCTTTCGCAGTTATTGCAATTCATCAAGGAACTCAAACCACATTATCAGGAAGTCATTCAGCTACGTTATTTTCAGGAAATGAGTTATCAGGAAATTGCCAACAAAATTGACGAACCTCTAAGCAACGTCAAAATAAAACTCCTTCGTGCTAAGAAACTTTTGGCAGAAATTATTCAGGAGAGACGATAATTTGAGAGTTTAAACTACGCTATTACTTTTCATCCTCTTCAGTACAAAAAGCGTTCAATAAACAAAAAGTTCTTTTGAATATTTGTAAATAATTATTTATATATTTGATAAATGTAAAGCGAAAACAATTTTTACCAATTAACCCTATTTTGGGTGTAAAAATGTAAAAGTTTGTTTCGCTTATTTTAAAGTAACTGGAAAGGCTAAAAAAAGTATACTATGAAATCAATATTTATAATTTCTTTATTTTGCTTTTCCCTTTTTGCATTTACTTATGAAAATTCGAAAGCAACTTTAAAGATTGAAAAAACTACGCAAAAAGTGAATAACAAAGAAATTATACGAACTATACTCACAAATAGTTCAAATGACACTTTATATTATTTTACAATGTCTTGTTCATGGGCGGAATTTTACTCAACTGACAATAAAAGCTTGAATATTGTAATAAATGAGTGTGATAAAAATATTCCAAAAATTTTAAAACTTGCGCCACATAATAGCAATGAAGTATTGTTGGAAATTATGACTAAATCAAGACAAAAAAAAGTTGATCAGAAAATTAGAATTGGATTTAATTTGATTGAGCCTAAACATAGAAATTTACTTGATTTTAATCGAAAAGAATTGAATAATAAAAGCAATATAATTTGGTCAAACGAAATCACCTTTTAAAATAATGACAGCCAGAGTTTCGTTGCATACGCAGCAAGAACAATGAAACTCTAACTGTTAGTGGAAAGTTTCAAAAAAATTGCTGGTTAAAGTAACTGAATTACAAATGAAAAAAATAATTTACCTGATAACATTCCTTTTTACTACAATTTCCTTTTCACAGTCAGTAACTGGAGAAGGTGAACTTGAGTTGCGTACGATTCCGTTAATTATCGCAATCCAAAATATCTAAAAAAATGATAAAAATAGCTAGATGCTTTAGTTCAATTATTTTGTTACTCACTATTTTTATTGGTGTGAATCAGTTGGCAGCGCAAAGCAAATTAACCATTTGCATCATTGGTGGCACGCCTTCATCGGCAAAAATTATTAATGAAATCCCAGAAGATTTGAAAGCCAAATACAATTTTATTTCTTTTAACAGGCCTGGTTATGGTGGTACGCCAAATGAAGCTTGGGATAAGAACCGATTGTTTGAATTAGCTGCAAAGTCAGGTTTGAAGGAAAATGATTTCGCCGTCATAGGCATCAGTGGTGGAGGTCCACTCGCCATTCTTATTGCAAATAAATTTCATTTGAAGCATTGTGGGATTATCTCAGGTATGGTGACAGCTAAGGAATATTTTACTTATGCCGATTCTACTTTTACCAAATCATTGATGATTAGTGCGATGAATGAATATGATGAGTTTAAAAAAAACATTGAAAGTTTTCCCAATGTGGAAGAAATTTTAAAACAAGCTGATAGCCCATTATCCACTGCCATGCAAGCAAGCTATGATGATCTCCATTTTATTCTTACTGGAATCAGTTATGACAAAAAAACTTTCAGAAAAACAAAAATTAGCTGGCTTCACGGAGAAAATGACAAGAATGTTGCCCTTGAAAGCGTACAATTATTCTTGTCCAAATTCAGTCATGCAGACCTTACCATTATTCCTGATGCAAGTCATTCAATTGATGCCAGAGTATTGATTAGACAATTACTTGACAAATGGATAAAATCTGAATAATACTCTATTATCCTGAGGCTTTCATAAAAATGAAACGTTATTGAAATCGAATTCTATAAATAATTGTATCACTAAAAATTCAAAATTTAACAATGACCACAAGCATTAACGAGGATCTGACTGACGGTTGTATGTGTTGTAAATATGGCGGAACATATTATATTAATGTAAAGAGGAAGAACTTTAGCCGCCACCTAGGGAATGCTTAGTGAGAAGATATAATGTACAATTCAACCTCTTTTAAAACAATTTAAAAGAGGTTTGCTTTTAGAAAATGTTTTTTTTTTAAGTTTGAAAGTTAGTTTTTAAGTTGATATTTGGTAAAGCTTAGTAGCGAACAAAACTTATTAAAAAAAATTAAAACATAGTTTAAACCATTTTACGAATTACAAGTCCAACACTAAAAATTTAAATATGAGAACTTTAACTTGCATTTTAGTGGTTTTATTTTCAGTTGTAAGCTGTAGCAAAAATGATGATGGCGTCGAACCTACGCCAAACGAATCTATGTATTTTCCTTCCAATACAAGTGCTGCTTGGGAAACCAAATCTCTTTCGAGCCTAGGATGGAATCAAAACGCTGTTCAACCTTTGAAAGATTTTCTGATTCAAAAAAACACCAAATCTTTTATCATTCTAGTCAATGGAAGAATTGTAATGGAAGAATATTTTAATGGTCACACCGCAACCGATACTTGGGAATGGAATAGTGCTGGTAAAACCTTAGTTGCCACAACAACAGGAATTGCGCAACAAGAAGGATTATTGAATATTAACAATAAAGCATCTGATTATTTGGGAACCGAATGGACCAGTATGCCATTGGCTAAAGAAAATTTAATTACTGTAAGACATTTACTAACCATGACCACCGGAAATGATGATACAAAACAATATGTTATAAAATCCAATTTGACCTATGTTGCTGATGCAGGAACGAGATGGGCTTATAGTAATATTTTTCAAAAATTGACAGATGTAGTTGCCGACGCCAGTAATAAACCATTTGAAACCTATTTCAACGAGAAATTAAAGAATAAAATTGGCATGGATGGAACTTGGAATTTTGGAGCCATTTACACCATTTACCATAGCACAACAAAAAGTATGGCACGATTTGGTCTTTTGGCTTTGAATAAAGGAAAATGGAATAACGAACAGATACTAAACGAATCCTTTTTTAATGAGAGTACAACGACTTCACAAAACATTAATCCTTCTTATGGATACTTGTGGTGGTTAAATGGTAAAACTAGTTATATGATTCCGGGCTCGCAAACCGTTTATCTAGGTTCTTTAGTACCAAATGCTCCTGTCGATATGTATGCTGCAATGGGAGCCAGTGACCAACGAATTTATGTTATTCCAAGTAAAAAAATGGTGGTAATACGAATGGGTGATGCGTCAGATCCTGCAAATCCAAGTTTTGCTGTATCTGGTTTTGACAATGCACTGTGGGCAAAAATTAATGCTGTAATAAACTAAACAAAAATCGCAAATAAGGAAAACTGTTCCAGAACTACTGTAAAATTAAAAAAATATGGAAAATAAAAAGAAATAAACTTATTTTTTGTACTTATAGCTTTTACGGTAGGATTGACACTGTTCAAACATTTTGACTTTTAAAATTTCAAATGAATCCACAAACACATTCAATTCAAATCTATCCCTAAAATAGTTTAATCGTCTATAAGTTACTTCAAAATCTGAGCAGCATGAGCTTTCGTTTTCACATCTGAAATCACTTCGTCTATGTTTCCATTTTCGTCGATGACAAAAGTAGTTCTGTGAATACCATCATATTCTTTTCCCATAAACTTTTTGGGACCCCAAACTCCAAAAGCTTGAATTACTGATTTATCTTCGTCCGCCAATAATGGAAATGGAAAGTCGTATTTTTCTTTGAACTTGGCTTGAGCTTTGGCAGCATCGGCACTAACTCCCAAAAGTGCGTAATTGTTAGCTTGAAAACGTTCGAAATTATCTCTTAAATCACATGCTTCGGCGGTACAACCAGGCGTATTGGCTTTTGGATAAAAGAAAACTACTAATTTTTTTCCTTTATAATCGGCTAATTTATGAGAGTTTCCATCTTGGTCAATTCCTGAAAAAGACGGAGCTTTGTCTCCTTTTTTTAATGTTGTCATTTTTTATTTTAGATTTTAGAATATTGAATTGAAAAATAAAATTGATTATAATATTGTTGTTGAAATTACCATTGAAATTTCTTTTCTTTACAATTCAAATTTAACGAAAAATGACCAAACAAGAACGGGTAACATTTGTTATAAATACGTTAAAAGAATTGTATCCCGAGATTCCGATTCCTTTGAATCACAAAGATCCTTATACACTATTAATAGCAGTTTTACTTTCGGCACAATGCACGGATGTCCGGGTGAATCAAATTACGCCTTTGCTTTTTGCGAAAGCCGACAATCCGTATGATATGATAAAAATGTCGGTTGAGGAAATCAAGGAAATTATTCGTCCTTGTGGTTTATCGCCAATGAAATCAAAGGGAATTCACGGTTTATCGCATATTTTGATTGACAAACACGGAGGCGAAGTACCACAAAGTTTTGAATATCTTGAAGAACTGCCAGCCGTAGGACATAAAACGGCTAGTGTTGTGATGTCGCAAGCCTTTGGTGTACCGGCTTTTCCTGTGGATACACACATCCACCGATTGATGTATCGATGGAATTTGTCGAATGGAAAAAATGTTATTCAGACCGAAAAAGATGCCAAACGCATATTTCCAGAGGAAACTTGGAATGATTTACACTTACAAATGATTTGGTACGGTCGGGAATATTCGCCAGCACGAGGTTGGGATTTAGAAAAAGACATCATCACAAAAACTGTTGGAAAAAAATCGGTTTTGGAAGAATACTATAAAAAAACGTCCCGAAATTATCGGGACGTTTGATTAATTAGCTATAATTTCGAAACTTTTATTATTTACTTGTAAAACGCTTAACGCTTTTGAGTAATTTAGTAAAAAAGAAATAGTCTCTTTTTCTGGTTTCATTGAATTGGTAACTAATGTTTTTTTAAAGTAAATTTTTGCCATAGAGTAATAATTTTTTGTTTTTTATTACAACGCTAAAATTTACACTATAGTATCAATTCGTTAAAATTATTTGATGTTTGTCAATAACTTTTCTCATATTCATCAAAGCGTAACGCATTCTACCCAAGGCAGTATTGATGCTAACCCCTGTCAACTCTGATATTTCCTTGAAACTCATATCTTGATACATACGCATTATCAAAACTTCTTTTTGATCGGCTGGTAGTTCCTCGATTAGTTTACGCAAATCAATTTCTACTTGATCTTGAATTATCTTGTTTTCTATAGTAAGCGAATTATCAGACATAATGGAAAAAATGGAAAATTCCTCCGTTTCTCTGAACATTGGCATTTTTTTGTTTTTGCGAAAATGGTCAATTATAAGATTGTGTGCAATTCGCATCACCCAAGGTAAGAATTTACCTTCTTCGTTATAAGATTTTGACTTCAAAGTTCTTATAACTTTAATAAATGTGTCTTGAAAAATATCATTCGAAATATCTTTATCAGATATTTTTGAATAAATAAAACCAAAAATTTTGGATTGATGTCTATTGATTAATACCGTCAAAGCATTTTCATCGCCATCAACGTATTTCTTTACCAATAAAGCGTCAGGAAGTTGAATATCAGCCATAGTTATACCTTTTAGTTTTTAATAAAATTGGAGTAATTTCCTCTAAAAAGTAATTCTATAGAATAGGCTGTTTTTTTTATGTATTTATATACGAGCCAAATTTAACAAATAATTATCCTAAAATACAATTAAAAACTGAAAATTTAACATAAATCAGTAAAATCAATTGAGCAACCTCTTACTTTTATCCCGATAAAGTCTTTTAATTAGCCTAAAAAATAAAAAAATTATCCCTTTTAAAAATAGAAAAACAACTTCCAAATCTAAAATTTGTGATTTGTTGAATACCAATTCTCATTTTAAAATTGATTACTTTTGTGAAAATTCCATTTTTGTATGCCAATTGACATCTCTACACTCGATCCAAAGAAAAATATCATCATCAAAGGAGCACAAGTTCACAATTTAAAAAATGTGGATGTGGCGATTCCAAGAAACAAATTAGTAGTGATTACGGGACTTTCGGGTTCTGGAAAATCATCTTTGGCTTTCGATACTTTGTATGCCGAAGGACAACGTCGTTATGTGGAAAGTTTGTCTTCTTATGCTCGTCAATTCCTTGGGAGATTGGATAAACCAAAAGTGGAATACATTAAGGGAATTGCACCAGCGATTGCCATCGAACAAAAAGTAAATACAACCAATGCCCGTTCTACCGTAGGAACTTCGACCGAGATTTATGATTATATGAAACTTTTATTTGCACGAATTGGAAGAACTTTTTCTCCAATTTCTGGACAAGAAGTAAAAAAAAATACGGTTTCGGATGTTATTGCCGATGTAAAAAAAATTGGAATCGACAGCAAATGGTTGCTCCTCTCTCCTATTCATCTGGAAAATGGAAGGGCTTTGGAAGACAAATTGAAAGCTTTACTTAATCAGGGATTTTCCAGAATATTGGTTGATAATGAAACCGTTCGTTTGGACGACGTCGATAGTCACTCATTAGATAATAAAGACATTCTTCTTATTATCGACAGAATCGTTGTGAAAGACGAGGAAGAATTTTACAATCGCCTTGCCGATGCGGTGCAAACTGCTTTTTATGAAGGAAAAGGAATTTGTTATTTGCAAGAATTAAATACACACAAACGTTTTTCGTACAGCAATAATTTTGAACTGGACGGTATTACCTTCTTGGAGCCGAATGTACATTTGTTCAGTTTTAATAATCCTTACGGAGCTTGTCCAGTTTGCGAAGGCTACGGAAACATCATCGGAATTGACGAAGAATTGGTCATTCCCAATACTTCCTTGTCTATTTTTGAAAACGCAATTTATCCTTGGCGAGGTGAAAGTATGGGTTGGTTTAGGGATGAATTAGTGAATAGTGCTTACAAATTTGATTTCCCAATACACAAACCATTTTTCGAACTTTCGGAAACACAAAAAGACTTGGTTTGGACAGGAAACAGCTATTTTCAAGGTTTGAATGCTTTCTTCAAAGAATTGGAAGACAAAAATTATAAAATCCAAAATCGGGTAATGCTTTCTCGTTATCGTGGCAAAACGAAGTGTAATTCTTGCAAAGGAAAGCGTTTGCGAATCGAAGCTTCTTATGTGAAAATCAATTCGAAAACTGTTTCTGATTTGGTTGATTTGCCGATTAAACATTTGGTTACTTTCTTCAAAAATATCGATTTGGATATCTATGAAAAACAAATTGCCAAACGATTATTGGTTGAAATCAATAACCGCCTGTCGTTTTTGACCGAAGTGGGTTTGGATTATCTGACTTTAAATAGAAACTCCGCAACGCTTTCGGGAGGCGAATCGCAGCGTATTAATTTAGCGACTTCTTTGGGAAGTAGTTTGGTGGGTTCGATGTATATATTGGACGAACCTAGCATCGGTTTACACCCAAAAGATACGGAGCGTTTAATTAAAGTTTTACAATCTTTACGAGATTTAGGCAACACCGTTATTGTAGTCGAACACGATGAAGATATTATGAAAGCTGCCGATATGATTATTGATATTGGTCCAGAAGCAGGAACTTTTGGGGGCAAATTAGGAGCCCAAGGTACATTCGACGAAATCCTGAAATCAACCTCATTGACCGCAAAATACCTCAACGGAGAACTGGAAATTAAAACACCCCGCATCCGCAGAAAATGGAGCAACTATATTGAAATTCTTGGAGCAAGAGAAAACAATTTACAAAATATAGACGTCAAATTTCCTTTGGAATGCCTAACCGTGATTACTGGAGTTTCGGGAAGCGGAAAAAGTACTTTGGTTAAAAAAATACTGTTTCCCGCAATGCAAAAAAAGTTGGACGGAGCTACCACAGAAAAAGCGGGACAATTTACCGAAATGCGTGGTTATTATCACAAAATTCAACATATCGAATACGTAGATCAAAACCCAATTGGGCGAAGTTCACGTTCGAATCCTGTGACTTATATTAAAGCGTATGACGATATTCGAGAATTGTTTGCCAAAGAAAAACTATCAAAAATAAGGGGGTATCAAGCCAAACATTTTTCGTTTAATGTCGATGGCGGAAGATGTGAAACCTGCAAAGGCGAAGGAACTATCAATGTTGAAATGGTTTTTATGGCCGATGTGCAATTGCATTGCGAAACCTGTAATGGCAAACGATTCAAAAAAGAAGTGCTGGAAGTTACTTTCGATGGTAAAAACATTCACGACATTCTGACAATGACTATCGATGAATCGATTGCTTTTTTTACTGCCAATAAACAAACCAAGATTACTCAAAAATTACAGCCTTTGCAAGATGTTGGTTTGGGTTATGTTCAGTTGGGGCAATCTTCTTCTACACTTTCTGGTGGCGAGGCGCAACGTATCAAATTAGCTTCATTTTTGGTTAAAGGAGCTACGAAAGAAAAAGCACTTTTTGTCTTTGATGAACCAACAACAGGCTTGCACTTTCACGACATCAAAAAACTCTTGGCTTCGTTTGATGCTTTAATCGATAAAGGCCATTCCATATTGGTCATTGAACACAATCTGGATTTGATAAAATGTGCCGATTGGATTATTGATTTAGGTCCCGAAGGTGGCGAAAACGGAGGACAATTGCTCGCCGAAGGAACTCCTGAAGAAATTATCAAAATAAAAAAATCGGTTACAGCTAAGTATTTAAAAGAAAAATTGGTACAGCACCAAAGAAGCCATTGAGGATTATATTCTTAACCGAAAAAGAAAACGCTAGCTTTGAGTTAGCGTTTTTTACATTTATACAAATTCAACTAAACAAAAAAAGGTCTGTAATTTTCTAGTTATAATTTCTTATTGGAAATAATCTGTATTTTTTAAATCATCACCAACTTACAATCAATATTAATTTATATATTTAAGGCAGAAAATTTAACTTATGATAAAAAAATACCTTTACATACTAATCGCACTAGTGATTGCATCGTGTTCCAAATCTATTGATAAAAAGGAAATAATTAGTAAAGCATCAAAAGACAATCTTCTGATAAAACGTGTTGATTTAATTCAAGAATCTAATTATTATAATGTCATTACTGATATAGAAAATTCGGTTAATTCTTCTAAAGAGGCTTGGAAAAATGCACCTGAACTAAAAAAATTACACCGATTAATTATAATTGATGAGGTGACTAAAAAATATTTAAAAAAACTGAGAAAAGGCAATTATTCTAATGACGACAAGGTAATTGCATATCAATTTATAAAATTGAATAAGGATAAAAAAAAGTTTATAGGATATGCCGTTATTCTCTTTCATGAACAAAGTCAACATACTCTATTTTACGAAATATATCCAGAACCCTATGATTATTTTCCAAAAGGCGGTGTAAAGCAACTTATTAACAAAGGGCTCGTAGAAGAAATAAACAAACTGGAAGCAGAATATTATAAAAATCACCCTGCTGAACTGGATAATCAATAAATACTTGCTAAATTTTTCAAGACACTATCTTAAAAAATGCCGAGTTTTATAAAGTTCAATGATTAGTTTTAAAAAAAGACAATTACGGCCCTCGAAATTTTTTATTTGGATTTCTCTCCCACAAAATAATCATTCGAGTTTTTGAACAAGACATTAAAAGTAGTTAAACTACCATAAATTCTGGTTATGTATTGTTGCAAATCGATTTTCTCAGCTTCGTCCAAATTACTCGCATTAATCTTTTGTTCCATCACTCTAATTCTATCGCGAACCATTGTAATTTTATGAAAAAAAGTATCAATAGGCACTTCTTTGTTCTGCGTATTGGTTCCTGGTTCCAGAATAATTTTACCTCCTTTCCACTTATCGGCGATGGGAACTATTTGGGAAACATCGCTCCATTTTTGCAACAAATTTTTCAAAGATTTTTCGACATCACGAAAGCTAACCGAATCTACTTCGTCTTCGACAGCTTCAATAATCTCAAAATTGCTGTCAATTTCAATGGTTTCCAAATCGTCTTCGATGAAGGTAACCCAATATTGTTTTGAAGTTACATTCGTTACTACTCCAAGTCCTAATTCTGGATGTTTGATGCGTGAGCCTATTCCTAAAATATTCATCTTTCTTTTTTTTATTCAAATATAAAAAATTAATCGAATTATAAACCTTATTACTTAAATCGAAAATACAATTTGGTTTCCCTTCACAACAAGTTTAAAGACTATTTTTACAATAATAAACCCATAATATCCTTGTCCGTATTAGCTGGTATTTTAACATAAACTTCCCTATTGTTGTACCGAAAGAATGAATCAAAATGGTAACTTTGCCTTTTTACAAAATTTATGTTAGAAAACGATAACAACATTGAAGTATTGGGTGCGAGAGTACACAATCTAAAAAATATAGACGTAAAAATTCCAAGAGAAAAACTGGTTGTGATTACAGGACTTTCGGGTTCGGGAAAATCTTCCTTGGCTTTCGACACGATTTATGCAGAAGGACAACGTCGTTATGTAGAAACTTTTTCGGCTTATGCCAGACAATTTCTAGGTGGTTTGGAACGCCCTGATGTAGATAAGATTGACGGACTTTCACCAGTTATTGCCATCGAACAAAAAACGACTAGCAAAAGTCCTCGCTCAACTGTGGGAACTATTACCGAAATTTATGATTTCCTGCGTTTGTTGTATGCTCGCGCCGCTGATGCGTATAGCTACAACACTGGCGAAAAAATGGTTTCCTATGATGATGAGCAAATCAAGGAGTTGATTACCCAAGATTTTGCGGGAAAACGCATCAATATTTTGGCCCCAATCATTCGTGCCAGAAAAGGACATTATGCCGAATTATTTCAGCAAATTGCCAAACAAGGTTTTCTAAAAGTTCGTATAAATGGCGATATCAAAGATATTACTACAGGAATGAAACTCGATCGTTACAAAACCCACGACATCGAAATTGTGATTGACAGAATGGTTATTGAGGACACGCCCGACAATGAAAAACGCCTGAGCGAAAGTATTAAAACTGCGATGTACCACGGTGAAAACGTATTGATGATTTTAGACCAAGACACAAATGAAATTCGATTTTTTAGTCGGAATTTAATGTGTCCAACCACTGGAATTTCATATCAGAATCCAGAGCCAAATTTGTTTTCGTTCAACTCTCCAAAAGGAGCTTGCGACCACTGCAAAGGCCTTGGAACAATTAACGAAATCAATATTAAAAAGATAATTCCAAATCCAAAATTATCAATAAACAAAGGAGGTTTTGCGCCTTTGGGCGAATACAAAAGTAGTTGGATGTTCAAGCAATTGGAAATCATTGGTGAAAAATACGGTTTCAAATTAACGGATCCAATTTCAAACATTTCCGAAGAAGCAATGGAAATGATTTTGAATGGAGGAAAAGAAAAATTCTCGGTCGAATCGAAAGTTTTGGGCGTAACGAAAGAATACAAAATTGAATTTGAAGGCATTTCACATTTTATCAAAAACCAACACGACGAAAGTGGTTCTACCACAATAAAACGTTGGGCAAAGGAATTTATGGACGAAGTCAAATGTCCGGTTTGTGAAGGTTCCCGATTGAAAAAAGAAGCTTTATTTTTCAAAATCAACGAGAAGAATATTGCGGAATTATGCGATATGGATATTTCGGATGTTACGGCTTGGTTTCTGGATTTGAACAACCATTTATCCGAAAAACAAAAAACAATTGCCACAGAAGTTATAAAGGAAATCAAAGACAGGCTAAACTTTTTGATGAATGTAGGCTTGGATTATTTAGCATTAAGCCGAAGTTCCAAATCGCTTTCGGGTGGCGAAGCACAACGCATTCGATTGGCGACACAAATAGGCTCACAATTGGTGGGTGTTTTGTATATTTTGGACGAACCCAGCATTGGTTTACACCAAAGAGATAACGACAAATTGATTCACTCGTTGGAACAATTACGAGATATTGGCAACTCGGTAATTGTTGTAGAACACGATAAAGATATGATTTTGCGTGCCGATTATGTGATAGATATTGGTCCAAAAGCGGGAAAACACGGTGGCGAAATCATCAGCAAAGGAACTCCAGCAGAAATTTTGAAAGACCACACTCTGACAGCTTCCTATTTGAATGGTGAAATGGAATTAGAAATTCCAAAAAAACGTCGAGAAGGCAATGGAAATTACTTAAAATTGACTGGTGCAACCGGAAACAATTTAAAAAATGTATCAATAGAATTGCCTTTGGGTAAAATGATTTGCGTGACGGGAGTTTCGGGAAGTGGAAAATCGACTTTGATTAATGAAACCCTTTACCCTATTTTGAATGCCTTTTATTTTAATGGCGTCAAAAAACCAAAACCCTACAAGAAAATTGAAGGTTTGGAGCACATTGATAAAGTAATTGATATTGACCAAAGTCCGATTGGAAGAACACCACGCTCGAATCCTGCAACTTATACCGAAGTTTTTACAGAAATTAGAAATCTGTTTACGATGACTTCGGAAAGTATGATTCGCGGATATAAAGCAGGACGTTTTAGTTTTAATGTAAAAGGCGGACGTTGTGAAACCTGTGAAGGTTCAGGTATAAGAACCATTGAAATGAACTTTTTACCTGATGTTTATGTCGAATGTGAAACTTGCCAAGGAAAACGTTTCAACAGAGAAACTCTCGAAATTCGATACAAAGGAAAATCCATTTCGGATGTGTTGAATATGACAGTGGATGAAGCGGTTCCTTTTTTCGAATTGATTCCGAAAATTCATCGAAAAGTAAAAACGATTCAGGATGTTGGTTTGGGTTATATCACTTTGGGACAACAAAGCACGACACTTTCGGGTGGTGAAGCGCAACGAATTAAATTGGCAGGAGAACTATCTAAAAAAGATACTGGAAATACATTTTATATTCTGGATGAACCCACAACTGGCTTACATTTTGAAGACATTCGGGTATTAATGGAAGTCATTAATAAACTGGTTGACAAAGGCAACACGATTTTGATAATCGAACACAATATGGACGTGATAAAACTAGCCGATTACATTATAGACATTGGTCCCGAAGGAGGAAAAGGTGGCGGCGAAGTGGTTGCCAAAGGAACACCTGAAGAAATTATCAAAAATAAAAAAAGTTATACGGCTCAATTTTTACAAAAAGAATTGGTTTAATACATTAAAAAAATAGAGACCGAGCCAAAGTCTCATTTAAATTGAAATATTATTGGTCAAGCTCCTCAAGAAAAAAATGCACCAATTAAATTATAAACAATTAATTTTAGACATAAAAAAAAGCATCATTATAGACCTATAATGGTGCTTTTCTTTTGGTGAAACGGCACATCACCAAAACCTATTCGCTATTTCGTAACAAGGACAATTAAATTAAAAAATTCAAATTGTACATTAAGAATTTATTGTATTCTTTAAATTAGAATTCTTATTAATCTCTTTGAAATCTAAAGGCTGAAAATCATTAAAACCATTGCTTTCAATTATTTTTTCTTCCTCAGTAATAATTTCATCGATTGTTCTTGAAGATTTCACAGATAAAACTGATTCAGGATTCAAAAAAGTAGTGTCATAATCCATCAAGAAACTAGCATTATCATTAACTGGTGATGATTTCAAAATAGCAATAGCTTCAAAGGCATTAGATAACTCAGCATACTTCAATGCTGTAAATCCTTGACTATCTACCATGTCACGATTCGCTCCTTTTTGCAATAAGTATTTTAAAATTTCTGCTTTATTATAGCGAGCAGCATACATTAGTGGAGTCATCCCATTAATTTTTTTATTTATTTTAGTACCGCTTTCAATAAACTGTTTCACTGTTTCAAATTCCCCTTTACTGATTGCCATAACTAAAGCAGATGGAGATTCAGAAATAATATTTAGTTTTTTTTGGTTACCAATAGTATTAGTATTGGAAGCTAATGACACACTTGTAAAAGCCAATAATGCAACTCCTAAATAAATGATTAAATTTTTCATTGTAATTTCATTTAAATTGTTAATTCTTTTTTTTTATTTAATGTTTAAAAGTATATTAATTATGTTTTAAACTGTATGTTTTAAAAATCAAAAATATGAGAATATGATAATTATATTTGATAATTTTAAATATATCGCAAAAACAGTAATTAATAACGCTTATTTTTTATCAAATATACAATTAATAAAGATTTGATTCCAAAAAATATAGGAAATAAATTTACTTAAAATCAATTTTTATTCATTATTCAATCCAATAGTTATTTCTTGAAATTAATCAATTAAGAAAAACATGATTATTTGATTTTTTGTGCTATTTTTAGTTAATAATTAGCATTTTAAAAAAGAAAAACTAGTTTGGTTATACCTAAATCAAGAATAACTCAAAACTTATGAATCAAATAGCTTGAGTTTTCATGCCTTCTTTTATTAAAATCGAACAAATAAATACTACATTCCCTAAAGAAATGATGAAAATTAAAAAAAGCATTGCTTTACATTTTTTGAAAAAAGAATTACATTAGCACAGAAGTCTGAAATGAATGTTTCTTAAGATTACTAAAACCTTTATTAGGCTTTAAAGCACGAAACGATATATAAGTTCAAAAATAAAAAAAATGAGATTAGAAGATTTTGATAATGACGAAGATAAAGTAATCCAGAATAAATTTAAAAGAAAAACCTGGAACGAGATTCGAAGCAATGATAGTTGGGGAATTTTTAAGATTATGTCCGAGTTTGTCAACGGATACGAATCGATGGGACGTATTGGACCATGTGTAACTATTTTTGGATCGGCTCGGTTAAAACCTGATAATAAATATTATTTATTGGCCGAGAAAATTGCCTATAAAATCAGTAAAGCCGGTTATGGCATCATTACTGGTGGCGGTCCAGGAATTATGGAAGCAGGAAACAAAGGAGCGCATTTGGGAGGAGGAACTTCGGTGGGTTTGAATATTGAATTACCATTCGAGCAGCATTTTAATCCGTATATTGACCACGATAAAAACCTAAATTTTGATTATTTCTTTGTCAGAAAAGTGATGTTTGTAAAATATTCACAAGGATTTGTGGTAATGCCAGGGGGTTTTGGTACATTGGACGAAATGTTTGAAGCGATGACTTTGATTCAAACCAAAAAAATTGGTAAATTCCCAATTATATTGGTCGGAACTGAGTTTTGGTCAGGCTTAATAGAATGGATAAAAACGGTTATGGTGGAAAGAGAAAAGACTATTAATGCTACAGATTTGGATTTATTCAAAATTGTAGATACTGAAGATGAAGTGCTCGATGTTTTGGATAAGTTTTACAAAAAATATGATTTATCGCCAAATTTTTAAACATTTATCTAAAAATCATTTTCGAAATTTAAAACGACACTTTGAAATCATTTCATAGAAACATCCTATTTATCCTTTTGTTCTTTGCTTGTGCGAAACAATTCGCGCAACACCATTCTCACATCGATGTAGAGGTGAATATGGAACAAAAAACGTTGACAGTTTTGCAGGAAATCGAATTTTTTAATCAGTCCGAAGATACTTTGACGAGTATTGTTTTGAATGATTGGAACAATGCATATTCGTCTAAAACAACACCTTTGGCCAAACGATTTTCGGATGAATTTTATAGAGGTTTTCATTTGGCACCTGAAAAAGAGCGAGGAAGCACCTATAATTTAAACATTTCGACAGCCGAAAAATCAAAACTTTCTTGGGAAAGAACCGAAAAAAATCCAGATTTAGTTAGTGTTAAATTGGACAAAAAATTGGCTCCTAATCAAAGAATTATTTTGCAGCTAACCTATATTGTAAAAGTTCCGAGTGATGATTTTACACATTATGGTTACACCGAAAGAAATGGAATGTATCTTAGAAACTGGTTTCTGACCCCTGCACGATTTGAAAACCATACTTTTATTAGGTACAGTAATTTGAATTTAGATGATATTGCAAATGCAGTTTCTAATTTTGATATTATTCTAAGAATTCCAAAGAATTTTGAACTAGCAACCGATTTGAACGAGGAAAAAACAACTCCAATTGAAAATTTTTCTATTTACAAACTGAACGGAAGAATGAGAACCGATTTTAGTGTTTTTATAGAACCTAAATCCAGTTTTCACAGTTACAAAAATAATTCGGCCGAAGTTTTAACCAATTTAAAAGGATACAAGGCAGATGAAATTCAAAAAGCAATTGCAATTGATAGAATAGTAAATTTCACTAACGACCTATTAGGGAAATCACACAACGAAAAAATAACAGTATCTCAGGCTGATTATGACCGAAATCCGTTTTATGGATTGAATCAAATGCCCGCTTTTCTGGTGCCTTTTCCAGATGAATTTCTCTTTGAAATTAAATTTTTAAAAACCTACTTGAATAATTATCTCAAAACCAATTTGAAGTTAGATCACAGAAAAGACAATTGGATTTATGATGGAATTCAAGTATATGCAATGATGCAATATATGAAAGAAAACTACCCTGATCATAAGATGACAGGACGCATATCTGATTTTAAATTATTCAAAGGTTTTCATTTATTAAATCTAGATTTCAATGAACAATTTAGTTACTTTTATTTGTTAATGGCTCGAAAAAATTTGGATCAACCACTTGGCGCACCTAAAAATACTTTGATAAAATTTAACGAACAAATCGCCAGTAAATACAGAGCAGGATTGAGTTTTATTTATCTTGATAATTACCTTGGAAACGGTTCAGTAGCCAATAGCATTCAGAGGTTTAATAGTAAAAATGAACTAGAACAAACCACAGCAAATGATTTTGAAACCCTCTTAAAATCTGAAACGAAGAAAGATATCGATTGGTTTTTTAAAACCATTATTAATTCTAGAGAAATTATTGACTACAAGTTTTCGGATGTGACAAAAACCAAAGATAGTGTTTCGTTTTCGTTGAAAAACAAGACTAATACTTATGTACCAATACCAATTTATGGGATAAAAAACGACACAATTGTTTTCAAAAAATGGTTAGAGCCTCAAAAAAAAGATAGCATTTACACCTTAGAAAGAAATCAGGCCAATAAGATTATTATTAATTATAAAAATGAAGTTCCAGAATTCAATTTAAGAAATAATTGGAAAAAACTAGAAGGTTTTTTTCCTAATAGTCGCCCTTTTAAATTTGCTTTTGTAAAGGATTTAGAAGATCCGTATTACAATCAAATCATTTATGCACCCATACTTACTTATAACGTTTATGACGGGCTTTCGCCAGGTATGCGTTTTCATAACAGAGCTATTTTAAATAGACCTTTTGTGTATGACATCAATCCAACTTATTCGCTAAAATCAGAATCCTTAACGGGTTCGTCCATATTTATGGTGAATAAAGATTACCGAGACAGCAATTTGTTCAATGTAAGATATTCGATAAGTGGCAACTATTTTCATTATGCACCAGATGCAACCTACTTGAAAATAAACCCTATGGTTTTGATGCAATTTCGAAATGAAGATTACAGGGACAATAGAAAACAATTTTTACTTTTTCGGCAAGTAATCATAAATAGAGAAAAAAGCGAAATAGTTATTGATAGTTCACTTCAGGATTATTCCGTTTTTGATGTAAAATATATCAACTCAAGAACGGAGCTAACCAATCATATCAGTTTTGTAGGAGACGTTCAGTTTTCGGGTGAATTTGGTAAAGTTTCGGCCGAATTACAATATCGAAAACTATTCGAAGACAATCGCCAACTCAATCTCCGAATGTACACTGGAGCTTTTACATACAACACTAGTAATTCGGATTTTTATAGTTTTGCATTAGACCGCCCTACAGATTATCTTTTTGATTATGCTTATCTCGGGAGATCTTCTGAAACTGGCCTAGTAAGTCAGGAATTTATTTTGGCCGAAGGTGGTTTTAAATCGAAGTTGACACCCGCTTATGCTAATCAATGGATTGCAACTCTAAACGGAAGTTATTCTATTTGGAATTGGATAGAAGCATATGGCGATATAGGTTATGCAAAAAATAAGAATCAAAAAGAACAATTTCTCTTTGATAGTGGTATTCGTTTGAATCTCTTGACCGATTATTTTGAATTATTTTTCCCAATTTATTCCAGCAAAGGATGGGAAATATCTGAACCTAATTACAATGAAAAGGTACGATTTGTAATAACACTAAATCCCGATAAATTTATTCAACTATTTACAAGAAAATGGTTTTAGTGGAATAAAATCACTAAAAAATATCGATTAAAAATTATATTATTATCAATGATATTTCATTAAAAATATACATTTTACAACAAAAACCACTATTATCAAATTTTATTTAGAAAAAATTTAATTCTATTTCTTATATTGAATGATGTAAATAATTAGTTTTTGAGTAAATTTGCAGCAAAGTTATACTTCTTGCATTATGATAAAAGAAAAAATTAATTCTACCCTAACCTTTGAAGACTTCAAAACAGAAGTTTTAAAAGACTATAAAATTGCTATTACAAGCAGAGAATGTAGCCTATTAGGACGAAAGGAAGTATTAACAGGAAAAGCAAAATTTGGAATTTTTGGTGACGGAAAAGAAGTGCCTCAATTAGCGATGGCCAAGTTTTTTAAAGATGGCGATTTTCGTTCAGGATACTATCGCGATCAAACTTTTATGATGGCTGTAGGAGAATTAACTCCGCAACAGTTTTTTGCAGGACTTTATGGTCACACTGATATTTCTCAAGAACCGATGTCAGCAGGAAGGCAAATGGGCGGTCATTTTGTGACACACAGCCTCAATGAAGATGGTAGTTGGAAAGATTTAACAAAACAAAAAAATTCTAGTGCCGATATTTCTCCAACAGCTTCGCAAATGCCGAGAATGTTAGGATTGGCACAAGCATCAAATATATATAGAAGCATTCCAGAATTGGCCAATAAATCCAATTTTTCGATAGGTGGAAATGAAATTTCTTGGGGAACAATTGGAAATGCGAGTACCTCAGAAGGCTTATTTTTTGAAACTATAAATGCCGCTGGAGTTTTACAAGTACCAATGATTTTAAGTGTTTGGGACGATGAATATGGCATTTCTGTTCATGCCAAACATCAAACTACCAAAGAAAGTATCTCCGAAATTTTAAAAGGTTACCAAAGAGACGAAAACAGTAATGGTTTCGAAATTTTAAAAGTACAAGGTTGGGATTATCCCAGTTTGATTGAAACGTATGAAAAAGCTTCTGAATTAGCACGCGAACAACACATTCCTGTTTTAATTCACGTAACTCAACTCACGCAACCACAAGGCCACTCTAGTTCAGGTTCGCACGAAAGATATAAAGATGCGAACCGATTACAATGGGAAAGAGATTTTGACTGTATTCGACAAATGAAATTGTGGATGATTGCCATCAATATCGCTTCGTCTGAAGAAATTGAAGAAATTGACTTAATCACAAAAAAAGAAGTATTAGAAGCCAAAAAATTAGCTTGGAATGCTTTTCTTAATCCAATAATCGAAGAACAAAAAAGTCTTGTAGAATTATTAGAAAAAATTGCCCCAACAAGCAAAAACAGTGATAAAATTCTTAAACTTAAAACGAATTTAAGCAACATAAAATCTCCTTTGAAAAAGGAAATTCTTAGTACTGCTCGAAAAGTTTTACGATTAATTATTAATGAAAATAGCAAACCTGAATTATCAGCTTGGATAACAAAATACTTTGAAGTAAACCAGCCAAAATTCAGTAGTAGTTTATATTCAGAATCGATTTCGAATGTTTTTTCAGTAAAAGAAGTTTTACCAGAATATGAAGAAAATGCCAAAGAAGATACGGATGGCCGAATGATTTTGCGTGATAATTTCAATGTTCTTTTTACAAAACATCCAGAAGTTTTAATTTTTGGCGAAGATGCGGGGAGTATTGGCGATGTAAATCAGGGATTAGTCGGATTACAAGAAAAATTTGGAGAAACCCGTGTTGCCGATGTTGGCATTAGAGAAGCTTCAATTATTGGTCAGGGAATTGGAATGGCCTTGCGAGGTCTTCGTCCGATTGCAGAAATTCAATATTTAGATTATTTATTGTATGGTGTTCAGATTTTGAGCGATGACTTGGCAACCTTACAATATAGAACTTCCGGAAAACAAAAAGCACCACTTATCATTAGAACTCGAGGTCATCGATTGGAAGGAATCTGGCATTCAGGTTCCCCAATGGGAATGCTAATCAATGCGTTAAGAGGAATTCATATTTTGGTTCCAAGAAATATGACCAAAGCAGCTGGATTTTACAACACTTTGTTACAATGTGACGAGCCAGCACTAGTTGTCGAATGCCTCAATGGTTACCGATTGAAAGAAAAAATGCCTTTGAATTATGGTGAATTCAAAACACCAATTGGGGTGGTTGAGACTATAAAAGAAGGAGCCGATATAACTTTAGTTTCGTATGGTTCTACTTTGAGATTAGTAGAAGCCGCCGCAAAAGAACTAATGGAAATGGGTATCGATTGCGAAATAATCGATGTACAATCTTTGCTTCCTTTTGATGTCAATCACGATATTGTGAAAAGTATTGCCAAAACAAATCGGTTGTTAGTCATAGACGAAGACGTTCCTGGCGGAGCTTCGGCTTATCTTTTACAAGAAATTATCGAAAAACAAGATGGTTATAAATATTTGGACAGCAAGCCGCAAACCTTGACTGCCAAAGCACACAGACCTGCATATGGAACAGACGGAGATTATTTTTCGAAACCCTCGATTGAAGATATTTTCGAAAAAATATATGCTATGATGAATGAGGTAAATCCTTCAAAATATCCATCTCTGTACTAAAAAACTATTCCCTGAAAAACAATAAAACCATTAATATTAAGTTATTTCGCTTAGTATTAATGGTTTTATTTTTAGAGTCAAAATGACAAAATACAAAAATTATTTTACTTCATAACTTTCATTTTTTTCAAATACTTATCCATAACTTCATTGATTTCAATCGAAATAACAAATCGATAATTGAGATAAACATAAGCTATAGTCATTAATATCGATTTTAAAATAATCGAAATAATCGGATTAAAAGGAAAATCCCAGAAGTAAAACGCAACAAATAAAACGACTGTCAAAGCGATTGAATGTACGGTTTGTTTCGTGAATGGATACAAATCTAATTTTTTTACCACAAAAAGCAACTTAGCTAAACTATATAAAGTAATCGACAATAAAGTGGCGAATGCTGACCCAATTATACCATAAATTGGAATAAAGATCATATTCAATCCAATAGTCAAAATCACCAAAAGAACTCCGAGCAACAAAACAGTACGGTAATATTTAGTATTGAAAATAATGGCGTTATTATTACCCAAAATCAAGTCAAAATACTTAGACAAACCAATCATAAAAACCACCATTATTCCACCAGCATATTCAGGCGGAACCATTTCGTAAAGCTTATTGATATTTACGAAAATACCCAACATCACATAACCACCCACCATTTGAAGATTAATAGATGTTTTTTTATACAAGCTATTCATTTCGTCGTGCTTGTTTTCGTGCATCAATTTTGCTGTAATAGGATACACAATTTGGTGCATCGAACGACTTGGAACTGAAATCACCAAGGCGATATAAGTCGCAACCGAATAATAAGCAATATTTTCGATATTCATATATTGGTTTAAAATCATTTTATCTCCATCCAAAAGCAAATTGGCAACACTTCCCGACAAAATAATATAAAAAGTGTAAGTCAAAATATCCTTAGTATTCTTGGGTATTTCGAACTGAAAACTAGGTTTTTGAATACTAAAAGCATAAAACATTGTTACCAAAAGAGCTAAAAAATAAACAACCGCAGTGGCGTAAACAAAGCCTTCAACAGTAATCCAATTGTAATAAACTCCGATTAACAGAAGCAATGAGGCCGTTCTTAATCCTACTTCTTTAATAAAATTTCCAAAAACCGAATGCATGTGAACCCGCAACCAAGCATAAAAAATCTCGAAATAAGCCATACACAATCCTATGAATGGAATAAGCCAAATAAACTTTTTGACGATAATATTCTTTTTAGATAAGAATATTAAAATATCATCAAAAAAGTAAAATCCTATCAATAACATTGGGATGATTACTAAAAAAGGAAACAATACCGTGAAAGATAAAAACCGAGATCTTTCCTCATTAGTTTCATATTGTGAGTAGAATTTGACCAAAGTATTTTGCATTCCAATGGCAAAGATGGGCATAATTACATTAGCACTCGAAAGGATATAATTCGATAAAGCATAATACGTTGCTCCAAGAAAAACGGGATATAAATAAATGGTATTGATACCTCCAATCGCAAAACCGATGTAGGTTATTATGGTATTTTTAAAGGACTGATTTAATACTATTCCCATTGATGAGGTCAGAAGTTAGAGGTTAGAAGTTTTACCAATTTCTCCGTCAAACTTTTTCTGGAATACTGTTGTAAACCAACGGCATTCGACTGTAGTTTTCCTTCCAAAAATTGATTATAAAAGCCCAAAAGTACACTTTTTAGTTTCATTTTCTCGGAATAATCAAAGAATACGCCTGTGTTTGTATTGGTGATGATTTCAGCAAAGTCGGAACCCTTTGGCCCAATGGCAACAATAGGTCTGCTAGAAACCATATATTCAAACAATTTTCCCGGAATAATACTTTTGGTATCTTCAGAATTGATTTCGATAAGCAATAAAACCTGTGATTTCCTTTGATGTACAATCGCTTCGGAATGCGAAACATATCCCAAATTATTCAAATACGGATTCAAATCGAATTGGGTAATAGTTTCCAAGACTTCCTGACTTACTGCGCCAATCAATTTTATTTCTAAATGCGATTTAAAATCTGGTATCTCTTGAAGCAATTCTACCAAAGTTTCCCAAAGCAATTTCGGGTTTCTTTCGGAAAGAAAAGAACCAATGTGTGCCAAAGAAAATTTAGTATCCAAAGCTTCTTTTGCAACATTTTCGGTGTCATAACCATTCGTGATTACAGCAATTGGCTTAGTTGTAATGGTTTGAAATTCGGTTTTCGTAGTATTGCTAGTTACTATAATCGTGTCAGCAGTATTCAATACTTTATATTCTAAATCTTTGTGTTTTTTTGCTGCATAATTTGACAACCTCAAGGATTTATGATAGCCAATGGTTGTCCAAGGATCCCGAAAATCAGCAAACCATTTTACATTTAATTTCTGCTTTAATTCCAATCCAATAAGGTGTAAACTGTGTGGCGGTCCCGAAGTGACAATCGTATCAATATTATTTTCGACAATGTATTTTTCTAGAAATTCTACCGAAGGTTTTACCCAAAAAACGCGAGCATCAGGAATAAACAAATTACCCCGAATCCAAAGAAAAACTTTATCTAAAAAAGATTGTTTTTTTTGGTTTGGAATAATTCCCGAATTCATTTTTTTTGTTTTATTCTTCGAAAGAAAAGATGCCAACTGATAGGGTTCAAAAATTTTATGTTTAAGAATAATTGCTTTATCCGAAACTTCGTTTTTCAAATTCTCGTCAACAATGGGATAAGTTGGGTTCTCTGGAATATAAACAATGGGCTGCACGCCAAAATCGGGTAAATATTTCACAAATTTCAACCAACGTTGAACACCTGGTCCACCAGCTGGAGGCCAATAATAAGTAATTATGAGGAGTTTATCTGGTTTCAAGTTAAGATTTTAGATTTAAAGTTTTCTTCCTTTCAACATAAATCCCACCAATCAATAAAAACAACATTCCAACAAAACTGAAAAGTGTAATCATACTTCCAGTTTGTACTACTTGTGGTTCAAACTTGAATTCTATGGTATGTTTTCCTGCTGGAACTATCATTGCTCTCAACACATAATTTACAGGAAAATGATCGGTTAATTTTCCATCTACATAAGCATTCCATCCATTTTCGTAATAGATTTCAGAAAAAACTGCTAAACCTTTCCCTTCATTATTTGAAGCATATTTGAGATAATTAGGCTTGTAAATATCCAATTGTATAACTCCTGAATCATCCCAATTCTCTTTCATTCGAGCATCCAAAAATTTGGAACCATAATCTTGCAAGTTGAAAACAGCTGTAGTTTTAGAATCTAAATTATCTAAGGTTTTCATTACTAAGTCGGGCTTGTTTTTTAGCAAAACATCTTTTACAAACCACGCATTTCCATTGGCATTCGGATTAACAATAGGAACCGAAGCTCCAGTTGAATCCGTTTGAATAATGTACTTTACGTTCAACATGTTGAGAACCTCAATATTATTTTTGGCAATTTGATAATCGAATAATTGCTGCATTCTTCGAGGTTTCACCGCACTATAACCCCCAATCGATTTATGAAAATAAGAGGATCTAGCGCTAGAAAGATTTCCATCGACCTCAAAAACTCTATAATGTGATTTGTCTTGTAAAATTTGCACATCGGCAGGTGTTTCCTGAAAAGGAACTTCTACTTCTCTTTTGCTAACAAAACCATCGGAATCAACATATTTTTTATCCACAAGAACCAAATCGAAAATCATCAGCAATCCCACAAGAATTATAGTAGTATTTCGTGCTAATTTATTTTTAACAAACAACCATAAAACTCCAGCGACAATCAGAATAAAGAATCCCGAACGCAATAAATCTGCCGCATACAAACTTTTTCTATCTTCGACTAAAGCTTCTATAAATCCTGATCCAAAAGCTTTATCTTGTCCTTGACTGAACATTTGAAATAATTGAGCATCCATTTGACCCACAAAATCAAACGTACTTCTAATCAAAAACAATCCAATTAGTAATCCAAATACAGTCGCCGTGGCTTTCCACAAACTTGACCATTGTTTTTCTTTTTCTTGGATAAAAAACGATTGGAAACCCATAATAGCCAACACTGGAAAACAAAGTTCCAAAATCACTTGAATAGACGAAACTGCTCTAAACTTATCGTACATTGGAACAAAATCAATAAAGAAATCGGTGACTACGGCTAAATTTTTACCCCAAGACAACACCAAGGAGAATAAGGTACCAGCAAGAAAAACATACTTAATTTTTCGGTTGTCGTGATACAATCCTAGGATACCTAAAAAGAAAATTACAATTCCAATATAAGCTGGAGCAGCCACGATAGGTTGCTGTCCCCAATACGTCATGCCATAATTTTCTGTAAATTGTTGGGCTTGCTCTGGCGAGGCTCCATATTGCGTCATAAATTTATAAACACTCGAATCTGAATTCAATTTTTCGTTGTTTCCGCCTCCAAAAAGTCGTGGCGCAATCAGATTAAAACTTTCAGCAATTCCGTAACTGTATTCAGTGATATATTCCCGAGACAAAGCACTATTCTCGACTTTTTTCGAGCCATCAGGATTAAAAGTCAATTCACTTTTTCCGCGAGTACTAAATTTTGCATATTCGGCTGTGGCCAATAAATTTGTAGCATTGGCACCAATGGCAAAAATTCCAGCTATTGCCAAAACGCCAAAGGAAGTTAAAAGTGTTTTAAATTCTTTTTCTTTTATTGCCAAATAAATAAAATACCCCGAAAGCACCAACAAAAACATCAACAAATAATAAGTCATTTGAAAGTGGTTCGCATTGATTTCCAAAGCAACTGCGAACATAGTCAGCAATCCACCCCAAATGTATTTCTTTTGGAAAACCATTATAAAACCCGCAATTACCAATGGCATATACCCAATGGCGTGGGCTTTGGCATTATGTCCAACACCTAAAATTATTATCAAATAAGTCGAAAACCCAAAGGCAAGCGCCCCAAAAAAGGCTTTGAGCGGATCTACTTTCAAAACCAAAAGCAATCCGTAAAAACCAAGAAAATATAAGAATAAATAATCGGCAGGACGAGGCAAAAATCGAATGGCATCATCTAGCATTCCAACGTAATCGTGCGGATATTTGGCTCCCAATTGATAGGTTGGCATTCCTCCAAAAGCGGAATTGGTCCAAAAAGGTTCTTGATGATCTGAAGCTCGAAAGTCGTTTTGCTCCTTTGCCATTCCGGTATATTGCGCAATATCCGATTGCAAAATTTGTTTGCCTTGTAAAACGGGATAAAAATAAATGAGAGAAATTAATACAAATCCAAGTAGGACAAGGGCGTGCGGATATAACTTTTGAAGTTGCTTCATCGAATCGGTTTATGGTTGGGTCTAATGGTTTTTGGTAAATTTAATCTATTTCTTCGTAATCAACATATTCCCCGACTTTTTTGGTTTCGCGAGATTTTTTTGCATTGGCAGTATCGATTATTACTTCGTCATTATTTCCAGTTTTTTGCCATGAATTCCCCTGCGCTTGTTGCTGTTGTCTCTGAAAATTTTCACCTGCTTTTTCTACTGCTTTTTTAACTAATATGGGTAAAAAAATTCTAGCTAAAAACTTTATAATATAGTAAATAGCAATGATATAAATTAAAGTTCTTATAAATCCTTGAAAAGATGCTTCTTGCATAATTAAATTATTTTTGGCAAAATTAACAATTCCATCGCTCAAAATTAAAATATCATTCTTAAATAAATAATAAAATATAGTACATTTGAAATGCGTTATCTCTTTTATAAAAAATATGAACCATCCATTTTTCATAACCTCTCCTTTAGAGAAGGATGATAAGAGGACAAAAACAAATATATGTACAAAATCAAAAACCTTGTCATTGCATTGTTTCTTATGATTTCATTGATTCATTATGGACAACACACTGACCAAATCAATTCAAATAGACCGGGTGAAACGATGTCAGCTTTTGCAGTTGGAAAATCTGTAATTCAAGTAGAATCTGGTGTATATGGTATCAAAGAAAATCATAGTATTCTAAATTATGATGCCAATGGATTTGGTATTGATATGACGCTGCGATGGGGATTGTTTATGGAAAAACTAGAATTGATTGCCGATTTTCAATACCAATATGAAGTTTTAAATCCTGCTCTAATTTATCCAAATAAATCAGATTTCAAACAAACCATTTTGGGAGCAAAATATTTGATTTATGACCCTTTCAAAAACTACGAAAAAAATATAAATGTGTACAGCTGGAAGGCAAATCATGCTTTCAATTGGCATCAATTTATTCCTGCCGTTTCGGTCTTTGCTGGGGCGAATCTTACACTTGCTGACAACCCTTATTATTTTTCTCCTGATGCAGCTATTTCTCCAAAAATAGCTTTGATAACCCAAAATCATTTTGGTGACGGAACCTGGGTTTTTGTGACCAATATTATTGCCGATTATATTGGAACTGATTATCCTAGTTATGGCTACGGCATTACACTTACCAAAGGTTTCAACCGAAAATGGTCAGGTTTTATCGAAAATCAAGGTTATATGAGTGATTTTTATAGTGATGCAATTGTTCGTGGCGGAGCCGCTTATCTGATTCACGATGATTTGCAAATTGATGCTTCGATAAGTACTAGCTTGAAAGATACACCTTCAATATTGTATGGCGGAATTGGATTTTCTTGGCGTTATGATGCTGGTTACAAAGAAATACGAATGAAAGTAGATACAGGAGATTCAGATAAAAAAGCCAAAAGAAAAGCCAAGAAAACTAAAAAAGGATAATTTTACAACACCTAATAATAACAAATGATTACCATAAAAGAAGCCGTTACCAAAAAGGAAATGACCAAATTCGTCAAATTCCCCTTCTCCTTATACAAAGACAATAAATATTGGGTTCCTCCCATCATCGTCGATGAATTGGAAAGTTTTGACAGAACCAAAAATCCAGCTTTCGAAAGCGCAGAGGCCTACTTTTATTTGGCTTACAAAAACGACACAATTGTTGGGAGAATTGCCGCCATCATCAATTGGGGCGAAGTAAATGACCAACACAAAAGGAAAGTTCGTTTTGGTTGGTTTGACGTCATAGATGATATTGAAGTAACGAAAGCATTATTAGAAAAAGTCTATGAATTAGGACGAAAAAACAATTTGGAACACGTGGAAGGCCCAATGGGCTTCTCCAATCTGGACAAAGTAGGTGTTCTCACCGAAGGTTTTGATGAAATGGGAACCATGATTACTTGGTACAATCATCCTTATTTTGCGACGCATTTAGAACAATTGGGATTTGTTAAAGAAAAAGAATACATCGAAAGCATTTTTCCTTTTTCGAACGTGAAACCCGAATTCTTTTTGAAAGCGCAAGCCTTAATCAAAAAAAGATACGAACTGACAAGTTTGAATTTTAGCAAAACCAAAGACATTATGCCTTATGTGGACAAAATGTTTGACTTATTCAATAGTTCATATGCTGATTTATCCTCGTTCGTAGCGATTACCGATGTTCAAAAAGAATATTTCAAAAAAAAATACATCAGTTTTATCAATCCAGAATACATCAAATTTGTGATGGACAAGAACAATGATATTGTAGCTTTCAGCATCGTAATGCCCAGTTTTTCAGAAGCTCTACAGAAAGCAAAAGGCAAACTTTTCCCTTTTGGATTTTATCATTTGCTAAATGCTCGAAAAAATAGTAAAGACGTTGTCTTCTATCTGATAGGTGTTCATCCTGAATACCAAAACAAAGGAGTAACTGCCATTATTTTTGACGAATATTTCAAAACTTTCAGAGAAAAAGGAATCATCAATTGCATCCGAACTCCTGAATTAGAAGAGAATCACGCCATCCATAATTTATGGAAAAACTTCGACCCAAGAATTCATTGTAGAAGAAAAACTTTTATTAAAATGCTTTAAGTGGAAATGGGAATCAGGAGGTTAAAAGTTAACAATTTTTTATATTTCTGAATTCTGCAACCTGCTACCAGAAATCTTTTATCTTAAAACAACTTCCTTAACCACTTCGCGTTTCAATTCTTCGTTAATCATAGTGGCAATTTTCGATTTTCCGTGAGTCAATTCTTCTCTCAAAACCGCCGAAGAAAGTTCGACATACAAGGTGTTTCCTTTTAAAACCACATTTTTGGTGTAATGATTTACACCGTTCCCCATTAGGTTTTTCCAAGCGTCTTTCACATCTATTTGATCCATTCCGGGTTGCAATTTGTTGGCTTGAATAATGTGTTTCAAAACATCCCCCACAGTACTCTGATTATTTAGTCTTTTTGCCATCACCTAGAATATTTATTGGAGTTGCTTTTTTATAATGATATTCTTTTTTTTCGGAGTTCATAAAAACCATTTTATCATCGGTAATTTCAATCAATTCCTCTGTCCATTTGGAGTATGAAGTATTGTAATCTAGATAAACTTTATCATTTTCGAGCCGTATTTTTAGACTTTCTTGAGAGTCATTGACTATAAAACTTCCGTCTAATTGAGGCATTACTTTCTTTCGAAAACCACTATTATTTTTACCAATTTCAAAATAATCATAACTTTCGTTTATCGTATAATCTTTGTCTTTGCCATCTTCAAAAATGACTTTCTCAATTTCCCAGTAGCCATTAATTTTGGCTATATCTTCGGTTTTAATCTTTTGCTGACAAGAGACAATAAGAATGGAAATAAATAAAAATCCAACAAATTTTTTCATACATTTTATTTTTTTTGGAGCTTAATCCTGCTGTCCGCTGTATCTTTTTATTTTTTTAAAGAAAAAAAATAAAAAGGATGCCACTTCCATCAGGGCTAGGGCTGTAGGGATAAAAAGATTTTTTTTATCTCTTCGACAAAGTTAATCTTAATAAATTCCAAAGAAAACAAAAAATAATAAAAAATTAATTTAACTGCTTTTAATAATCCGTCGCAATTGGCAAATAATATTAGGCTTTTAACTGTTTGGGTACGAGTGTGACACTCGCACTAGCCCAATGATAGGATCAATATTAAAGAATTAGAACAAAATTAGTGCTTTATACCTATAAACTATTTACTATTCCTGCTTTTGAAAAATCCAAAAATAAAAAAACCGGCACCCAAAACAAGAAACAAATAATACAAAATTAGGTTTTTGTCTCGAACCACATTCGACAAAACAAAAGCTATAATGCTCAAGAAATAAAAGAAAATTGGTGGTATATTTTTGAGGGAAGAAAAATTCATTACTGCAAAATATTAAAGAAATGGTTGTCAAAGTTTTCAAATTTCTTTGACAACCATTTTTTATTTAAAGAAACTATCTACAAACTCGTATTTATTAAAGACTTGCAAATCTTCAATCCCTTCGCCAACTCCAATGTATTTTACAGGAATCTGAAATTGGTCTGAAATCCCTATAACAACTCCACCTTTTGCAGTTCCGTCCAATTTTGTAACAGCAAGTGATGTAACTTCGGTAGCAGCGGTAAATTGTTTGGCTTGTTCGAAAGCGTTTTGACCAGTCGAGCCATCGATAACCAATAAAACATCGTGAGGAGCATCGCCAACAACTTTTTGCATCACGCGTTTAACTTTGGTCAACTCGTTCATCAAGTTGATTTTGTTGTGCAAACGACCTGCTGTGTCAATAATTACTATATCAGCATCTTGAGCTACGGCTGACTGCAAGGTATCAAAAGCAACGGAAGCTGGATCGCTTCCCATATTTTGTCTTACAATGGGAACGCCAACTCTGTCAGCCCAAATTTGCAATTGGTCGATGGCGGCTGCACGAAAAGTATCGGCCGCACCAAGAACGACTTTGTAGCCTGCCTTTTTGAATTGATAAGCTAGCTTCCCAATAGTTGTCGTTTTTCCAACTCCGTTTACACCAACCACCATCAAAACATACGGTTTTGTATTGATTGGAATTACAAATTCGGTAGCTTCGCCCGATTTAGTCTCAGAAAGTAACCCAGCAATTTCTTCACGAAGAATTTGGTTTAACTCGTCAGTCCCTAGAAATTTATCTTCGGAAACGCGTTTTTCGATTCGAGTAATAATTTTCAGAGTCGTATTTACACCGACATCCGAAGAAACAAGAATTTCTTCGAGATTATCTAAAACCTCATCATCAACTTTAGATTTTCCCGCAACAGCTTTGGTTAACTTAGAAAAAAAAGATGTTTTTGATTTCTCTAGACCTTTGTCAAGTGACTCTTTTTTATCGGAAGAAAATAATTTTTTAAAAAAACTCATTTGATATATTATTTATGACAAGCAACTTACGAAAGGGAAATTACTTGATCCATTTATTCATTTACACTAGAAAAATAATTTGGAGAATTCTATTCTGGCGGTAAATATAAAAAATAAAAAAGCTACTTCCGAATGAAAGTAGCTTTTCTATATAATGCGATAGTTAATTATTTCTTTTTCAAGAATTCATCAACTGCTTCAGGAGCCATAATAGATTCTACGAATGTATATGCACCAGTTTTTGGAGATTTTACCATTTTGATGGCTTTTGATAATCTCTTAGAAGATGTCTGTAAGGATGCTACGGTTTTCTTTGCCATGATTCAATTTTTTTAAAACTTTTTACTTCAAGTAAGAGTTTTTATTATTTAATTTCTTTGTGAACAGTTACACGTTTCAAAATTGGATTAAATTTTTTAATCTCTAATCTGTCTGGAGTATTTTTTTTGTTCTTTGTTGTGATGTATCTTGAAGTTCCTGCAACACCTGTTGTTTTGTGTTCAGTACATTCTAAAATTACTTGGATTCTATTTCCTTTTGCTTTCTTTGCCATCTTGATATATAGGTTTTAGGAACGGATTATTTAATAAATCCACCTGCTTGAGCTTTTTTCAAAACTGCAGCGATTCCGTTTTTATTAATTGTTTTTACCGTAGATGCAGCTACTCTTAGAGTAATCCATCTATCTTCTTCTGGAAGATAAAAACGCTTTTTAACTAAGTTTACAGAAAATTTTCTCTTAGTTTTATTCATAGCGTGAGAAACGTTATTTCCTACCATCGCTCTTTTACCTGTAAGGTCGCAAACTCTTGACATTATCTTATCTTTTATCGTTATTCAAAATCAGGGTGCAAAGAAAAGAAAAATAAACGGATGAAGCAAAAAATTATTATAGATTTTTTAAAATTTCTTTTCTCAACATTTCTAAACTCTTGACCACGGCTCTATCTATCACTTTTTCACGGGGTTGACCAAAATTAAACTCCTCAATTAGTACTTCATTTGGTGTTGCCAATGCAATAAACACAGTTCCAACTTCGGCATCTGAATCGCCTTTTGATGGTCCAGCGTTACCCGTTGTAGCAATTGCATAGTCGGATTTCATTAATTTTTGAATATTAATAGCCATTTCCTTAGCAACGTATGCACTTACTACTGAATGTTCTTTTATTAAATCCTCAGAAAGTCCCAAAATCGATATTTTAGTTTCGGTAGCATAGGAAACTACGCTGCCTTTAAAATACTTTGAAGCTCCTGATACTGAGGTCAGAACCTGAGCAATTTTTCCTCCAGTACAACTTTCTGCTGTAGCAATGGTTTTGCTTTTTTGAGTCAAAAGTCTGCCAATAATTTTTTCAAGGCTTTCATCATCTTCAAAACCTACAATACTATCTCCTATGATATTCGATAAAGAAACCACATTTTCTGAAATAGATTTTTCTAAAAATTCTTTGTCTGTTCCCCGTGCAGAAAGTCGCAAACGTACACTTCCTAGATTGGGCAAATAAGCTAATTTGATAAAATCGGGTAAATTATTCTCCCAATTTTCGATTGTTTCTGACAATAAACTTTCGCCAATTCCGTAGGTTAAAACTGTTTTATGAATGATGTAAGGTCGCTTATACTCGACTACAATTTTTGGAATAATTTCGTTCTCGACCAAATATTTCATCTCAAATGGAACTCCTGGAAGCGAAATAAAGACTGTATTTTCCTTTTTCATCCACATTCCCGGTGCGGTTCCTACTTGGTTGTGAAGCACCATACATTTTGACGGAACTAAGGCTTGGTCTTTGTTGATTTGAGTAATCTGACGTTTGTAAAAACCTTCGATTAATTGAGTAACATGTTTCAGGACGTCTTCATTTACAACTAGTTTGTCATTGAAATAATCGCAAAACGTTTTCTTTGTTATGTCGTCTTTTGTAGGGCCAAGTCCACCTGTAATTATAACTAAATCTACGGTGTTTTGAAACTTTGAAAAAGTCTCAAGAATATGTTGTTTATTGTCACTAATGGAAATCATTTCGTGAATTTCGACACCGATTCTGTCTAATGATTTGGCTATAAAAGCCGAATTGGTATCGACAATTTGCCCTATTAATATTTCGTCTCCAATGGTAATTATAGATGCTTTCATTATGATTCTAGGTTTAGCCCTGATGGAAGTGAAAAACTTTTTGTCTAAAAACACTATTTTTTCTAAATAAAAAAGAGCGACCAGAGGAAGCTCCTTTTTTATTTTTTAGAAAAAAAGTGATTTTAAAAAAAACTTGAACGTACAGCAGAAAGAGCTTCTTATAAATCGAAATCTTTTTTTAATTCCTTGATGGCATCTTTTACTTGTTGCTTGATACTCCTAAAAGTTTCTTTAATTTCTTTCGTTTCACCCTCCGTTTTTGTCCATGCTTCGACTTGAAGTATTTCCTCGAAAGCCACTTTCAAACCAAGTAAATCTAATGATGGTTTTACTTTATGAGCGTAAGAATAGGCATGTTTATGGTCTTTCTTTTTGATTCCTTCTTTGATTTCTGCGATATCTTCTGGAATTTCGTTGACAAATAAAGTTACGATTTGTAGAACAAATTCCGGATCGTTATCTGAAAGTGCGTACACTTTTGCTAGGTTATAATGTAGTGCCATTTATTTGATTTGTATGCTAAATAATTTATTTCCTTCTAAAAAACCTTCTAAAACGTCATCTGATTTCACTGCAGCAACTCCCTCTGGAGTTCCTGTAAAAATAATATCTCCTATTTTTAAAGTGAAATATTGTGAAACATAAGAAATTAGCTCATCAATCTTCCACAACATAAAATCGGTATTCCCTTTTTGAACTGTTTTGCCGTTACTAGTCAATTCAAAAGTAATATTTTCTAATGAATTAAATTGACTTTTTGGTAAAAATTCTCCGATTACAGCTGATCCATCAAACGATTTCGCTTTTTCCCATGGTAAACCTTTGGATTTCAATTCGTTTTGCAAATCTCGCGCAGTAAAATCTATGCCCACACTAATTTCGTCATAATATTTATGAGCAAACTTGGTGTCAATATATTTACCAACCTTGTTTATTTTGACAATAATCTCAATTTCGTGGTGAACGTCATTGGAAAATTCAGGAATCACAAAAGGATGCTGTTTCAACAAAACCGCCGAATCAGGTTTCATAAAAATTACCGGCTCCAATGGTCTTTCGCTTTGTAATTCCTCGATATGCTTGGTATAATTCCTGCCGATACAAATTATTTTCATTTATTTCAGATTGCAGATTTCAGGTACAATCTGAAATCTATTTTGTATTCAGTTTTCTTAATTTAATTGCTGTCAAAACTTTCTTGGTATATAAAGGAAAATCGGCATTTTGAATCCAACTGAAATATCCGGGTTCATTTTCTAAAACCACATCGACTTTAACTCCTTTGTGTTTTCCGAAGGTGAAAATTTCGTTGTCTTCCTTATCAAAAGCAATCATTCCTGCAAAATCAGCAATTTTTTTTCTAGTTGTAAATTCCGAAAGTGATTTTATATCGTTTTCTAATTCCGGGTAACGATCCAATTGGGCTTTCATAATTTCGTAAGTTGCCATTGTATCGGCTTCAGCAGTATGAGCGTTTTCGAGGCTTTGACCGCAATAAAATTTTAATGCCGCGCTTAATGTTCGCTCTTCCATTTTGTGAAAAATGGTTTGAACATCGACAGAAACGCGATTTTTCATATCGAAATCGACTCCAGCACGAAGCATTTCTTCGGCCAACAATGGAATGTCAAATCGGTCGGAATTGTATCCTGCCAAATCGGAATCTTTGATCATATTATAAATTACAGAAGACAATTCCTTGAAAGTAGGTTCATTGGCAACTTTCTCGTCACTGATTCCATGAATGGCGGTCGATTGCGGAGGAATTGGAATGGTTGGATTGACCAACCAAGTTTTACTTTCTTTATTTCCGTTGGGGAAAACTTTGAAAATTGCTATTTCAACAATTCTATCTTTGGCAACATCAATTCCTGTGGTTTCTAGGTCGAAAAAACAAATAGGGCGGGTTAATTTTAATTCCATAGTAATTTTGTAAGCGGCAAAGATAAAATATTGCTTTTACCGTTGGACGATTTTGTGATTATTTTAAAAAAAAATCTGAAGTAAACTTCAGATTTTTTTTAAATTATAGATGTAAAAAAATAGCATATCTATTTAATTTATTTTTTTAAGATTTACAATATCTTCTTCAATTTCTCTGACTTTGAGTTGTTTTTTTGTGATTTTTAATTCATATTCACTAGCTTCAACTGGGGTTAATGTTTCTTTGGCTTTTACTCTTTCAAACTTTGACTGCGTTTTAACTAAATCTTTGTTGGCTTTGATGAGTTTTTGATTTAGTTTAATTTCCAAAGCATTAGCATTGTTGAGAGTTTTATTACTGCTTTCGATGCTTCTATTTTCTCGTTGAACCTCTTTTTGGTCTTTTTTAAGTTGCTTTTGTCTATCAGCTAATTCATCTCTTTCCAGAGTTGACTGTTTATCAACTATTTTTTGATCCGCTCTAATCTCTTTTTGATCTCTTTCATCAGATTTTAATTGCGCTTTTCTATCTTCAATTATTATTTTACTGGCATCCATTTTCACTTGGGCTGAATCGACAATAATTGTAGTTTTTACCTCTTGTGCTGATGAAATACAATATGCAAATAAGGATATTGTAAAAATGATTATTTTTTTCATGATTATTAAATTTTACTTATCAGCAAAGTTACTTGCATAATGCATCTTGAACTTTACATAATTATCATGAAAATTTGTAAAATTCTTACTAATTGAAGTTGGTTTTAATAACATTATATTTACTGGATAATTCAATAATACTTTCCAAAACAAAAAACCCGATAGCTATCAAAAACTATCGGGTTTGCAATTTTATAAGAATCTGAAACAAGTTCAGATTATATCTTAAAAATCTCTATCCACATCAAAGGCTTCCAAATATTCAGCAACTCGTTTTACAAAGCTTCCGCCCAATGCTCCATCAACTACTCTATGGTCATAAGAATGAGACAAGAACATTTTTTGACGAATGCCTATGAAATCACCTTCGGGAGTTTCGATAACAGCTGGCACTTTTCGAATGGCACCAAGAGCTAGAATCCCAACTTGCGGCTGGTTGATGATTGGTGTTCCAAAAACACTACCAAAAGTCCCTACATTGGTAACCGTGTAAGTTCCGCCTTGTGTATCGTCGGGTTTGAGTTTTCCTAATTTTGCTCGGCCTCCTAAATCGTTCACCGCTTTTGCCATTCCCACTAAATTGAGTTGATCAGCATTTTTGATAACGGGAACAATTAGGTTTCCGTTTGGCAACGCTGCTGCCATACCGAGATTGATATTTTTTCTTTTGATGATAGTCTCACCATCAACAGAAATATTCATCATTGGGAAATCTTTAATAGCTTTGGCTACTGCCTCCATAAAAATAGGAGTATATGTTAGTTTTTCGCCTTCTCTCTTTTCGAAAGTGGTTTTTACCTTATCTCTCCATTTTACAATATTGGTCACATCGACTTCGATAAAAGACTGAACGTGTGCCGAAGTTTGTACTGATGCCACCATATAACCCGCAATCAGCTTGCGCATTCTGTCCATTTCGATGATTTCATCGCCTCCGTTTACAGAAACGGGAACAGCGGTTGGTGCTTTTTGAATTTCAATTTGTGGTTTTGCCACTATTTTAGTTTCTTCAACTTCAATTGGAGCGACAGTACTTTTAGTTTTTATATAATTTAAAATATCTTCTTTTGTAACTCTTCCCTCTTTTCCTGAACCTGGAATGTTTTCTAATTCGGAAAGAGATATTCCCTCTTCTTTGGCAATATTTTTTACTAATGGAGAAAAGAATTTTTCGAAATCTGTTCCAATAGCTATCGGGATTATTGGAGTAGTAACTGTTTCTTTGGCCTCTTCGATTGTTTTTTCAAGGGCAGCAACTTCTATAGGAACAACAGCTTCTTGTTTTGGAGTTGCAGAAACTGAATTTTCATCGGTTTCAATAATAGCGATGGTTTGACCCACTTGAACCATATCGTCTTTTGCAAACAATTGTTCAACTAAGATTCCCGAAACCTCGCTTGGCAATTCGCTATCGACTTTGTCAGTGGCAACTTCAAGCACAGCTTCATCGGCTTCGATTTTATCTCCCACCTGTTTCAACCAATTTGTGATGGTTGCTTCCGCTACGCTTTCTCCCATTTTTGGAAGTTTCAATTCAAATCTTGCCATATTATTAACCTAAAAGGTGATTTTGATTTTATGAATGCAAAATTAGTGATTAATTTTAGTTTTAACCACGAATTAGACAATTTTACTCGAATTATAGTTGTTCTAAAATTTTATAAATCTTCATTTTTTTGATTTAACCTATTTTAAATTTTAACAACTTCACCCCTATCAAAACTACTATTGCTACCAAGCATAAAATCAGATGATTTGGGGATAATTTTAAAAGTAAATCCTTTATTTTTATTTGCTTCTAATGTGTGAATTATAGTCTTGAAATCGAGTTGATTTTGGTCAAAAATAATTTCTGTAGCAGTACTATTTTTCAAAAAAGGCTGGAAAATATTCTGAACTAGTACTGATTTTTTTAAATTACTTTCTAACTTTTCTCTCAAAATTTCATTTTCAGAAACTAGGCAATAACTATTCGGTAGCGATTTTGGATTTGGTTTTCCTTTAAACATTTTGACAATTGAAAAAAACACAATTCCGATTTCCATAAAAAAAGAAAACAATAAGGGAATTTTAAAATGCTTTTTATAAAAGAAATTCATGGCTTCTTGAGTACGTCTCATATAGGTAGCGTCCTTAATTGTGCTTTCGCCTTTATAATGTATGACTGAAGTTTCGTGAAAATAATAATTTGATTTCCTTTTCTGCAAAGCCATATACGACAAATCGACATCATCTGAATACATAAAACAATTTTCGTCGAAACCTCCAATTTCGTTATACAATTCACGTTTCATTAGCATAAAAGCACCGACCAAAATTTCCACTTTTCCTGTTTCATTTTCGGATAAATGTTGAGCATAATACTTCCCAAAAGTCTGTGGAAATATTTTATACAAACCTGTTATTTTGGTAAAAGCCACAAAAGGCGTTGGAGTTCCACGTTTACTTTCGGGCAGAAAATTTCCTGTTCCATCAATAAGTTTTACACCTACAATACCTAAATCATCATGATTTTGGGCGAAAGCCAATACTTTCGTAAAAGTGTCTTCGGCAACAACTGTATCGGGATTTAGAATGCAAATATATTCTCCTTTGGCAACTTCAGCTCCAATATTATTACCTTTCGGAAAACCTGAATTTTCTTTATTTTCAATAAGCTTCACATTTGGAAAACGCTGTTTCATCATTGCACAACTGTCGTCTTGAGAGTTGTTATCGATGACAATGATTTCGGCATCGCTATTTTGTAAAGCATTTTGAACACTTAGAACACAAAGCTCCAAGAAGTAACGCACGTTATAATTGAGGATAATGACGGATAGTTGCATAAGGCAAATATAATTGAAAATTAGAATTTTTCAATAGCTTCCTATTCTGAGATTAAATACAAAAAAGCTGCTCCAAATTTGAAACAGCTTTCTAGTAAAATAAATAGTAGCAGATTATTGACCTGCTTCTTTTTTAGCGTCTTCCACCATTTTGTCATTGGCCATAATAGCAAATTCAACACGACGATTTTGAGTTCTACCTTCGGCAGTATCATTGGTGGCAATTGGATCGGCAATTCCTAAACCAATTGTTTTAAAACGAGAACTAAGTAATCCATTTGATGCTAAATAATTCTTAACCGATTCGGCTCTTTGTTGAGATAGCGTAAGATTGAATTCAGGACTTCCAGTAATATCAGTGTAACCATAAATTTCGATATTGGTATCGGCATATTCCTTAAATACAGGAACTAATTTGTCTAAATTAGCTTTTGCAGCTGAAGTTAAAGTTGCTTTACCTGTGGCAAAACGAACGGCATTTTCATTTAAAACTAAACGAATTCCTTCACCTACTCTCTCTACGTCTGCTCCAGGTAATGCTTGGTCGATTTGACGGGCTTGTTTGTCCATTTTATTTCCAATCAACGCTCCTGTTCCTCCACCAACTGCCGCTCCAATAAGCGCTCCACCTGCAGTTCCTAATTTAGTGTTATTTCCAATAATAGCACCTATTAAAGCTCCTGCTCCTGCTCCAATTCCTGCACCTCTTTGCGTTTTATTTGTGTTTTTTAATGATTCACAGCTTGTAAAAAGGGAAGCTAATAAAAACAAACTGCTTATTCCTAAAATTGCTATTTTTTTCATAATAATTTATACTTTTTAATTAATTTGTTTTTTCGAATTGATATGTAACTTCTTTATTTTGACCGCCAACATTGATAATGTCTACCAATTGAAATGAAGTTTCGGTCTGATTGGCTACACGCAATATATAACCATCTCTAACTTTCTTTGCTTTTTCACCAGCATTTAAAATTTTCAATACAAATTGGCCTTCTTTGTTCACACTCCATACAATAGGAGAATTAAACGCAGGACAATCTGACTTTGTCAAAGCCATACTTCCTTTATTATTATTTGAGATAAAATGCCAAGTACTTCCAACAAAACATTTAGAATCGGCAATTTGAAAAGAGCTTACCTTAATGTAATCAGAACCTGGATAAGTTACGTTAGTAATAGCCCAATCTCCTTTGATGGCTACTTGGGAACTTCTGTCCAACTTTGTACTTGTTACTGATGTGGTTTTGCAGGCAAAAAGCAAAACAGCCACAATCATCAATGTAATCGTTTTTTTCATTTTTATAGTCTTTTTAAAATTAAACTGTAACAAAGGTACAACGCTGAAGGCAAAATTTGTTTCAAAATAAAAATTTTTTGTATCAAAATTAACAGTTCCGACATTTTGTCACTTTAGATTAATTTGGTATCTTATTTGACTAATAGTCATCAATTATAAAACTATTAAAAACATAAAATATGGCAACTGGACAAATTAACGTTTCGGTAGAGAACATCTTCCCACTAATCAAGAAATTCTTGTACAGCGATCACGAAATATTTTTGCGTGAACTAATTTCCAATGGAACAGATGCTACTCTAAAATTAAAACATTTAACAAGCATTGGCGAAGCTAAAATAGAATATGGCAACCCAATCCTAGAAGTAAAAATTGACAAAGAAGGCAAGAAATTGCATATTATCGACCAAGGTTTAGGAATGACTGCCGAGGAAGTGGAGAAATACATCAACCAAATCGCTTTTTCTGGAGCCGAAGAATTCTTAGAGAAATACAAAGATTCTGCCAAGGATTCTGGAATTATTGGTCATTTTGGTCTTGGTTTTTATTCTGCTTTTATGGTAGCTTCCAAAGTGGAAATCATTACCAAATCATACAAAGACGAGCCAGCAGCACACTGGATTTGCGACGGAAGTCCAGAATTCACTTTGGAACCTTCTGACAAAACCACTCGTGGAACCGAAATTATTTTGCACATCGCCGAAGATTCATTAGAATTTTTGGAAGAGTTCAAAATCAAGGAATTGTTGAACCGATACAACAAGTTTATGCCAGTTCCAATTAAATTTGGAACCAAAACAGAAACACTTCCAAAACCGGAAGACGCTCCTGAGGATTATGTAAACGAAACAATTGAAGTTGACAATATCATCAACAACCCAAATCCAGCTTGGACAAAACAACCAACAGATTTGGCTGATGAAGATTACAAAAATTTCTACCACGAATTGTATCCAATGCAATTTGAAGAGCCTTTGTTTCATATTCATTTGAACGTGGATTATCCGTTCAATTTGACCGGGATTTTGTATTTCCCAAAATTGGGTTCTGATTTGCAAATCCAGAAAGACAAGATTCAATTATACCAAAACCAAGTTTATGTAACCGACAATGTTGAAGGAATTGTTCCTGAATTCTTGACAATGTTAAAAGGTGTGATTGACTCTCCAGACATTCCGTTGAATGTTTCTCGTTCTGGCTTGCAAGCCGACGGTGCGGTAAAGAAAATTTCGAACTACATTACCCGTAAAGTGGCCGATAAATTGAAATCTTTGTTCACCGAAAACCGTGAAGATTTTGAATCAAAATGGAATGACATCAAAATTGTTTTGGAATACGGAATGCTTTCAGAAGAGAAATTCTACGAAAAAGCGGGTGCTTTTGTTTTGTATCCAACTGTGGATGACAAATACTTCACATTGGAAGAATTGAAAGAAAACTTAAAAGAAAAACAAACCGACAAAGACGGAAAACTGGTTGTTCTTTACGCTGGAAACAAAGAAGCGCAACATTCTTATATCGAAATTGCTAAAGAAAAAGGATACGATGTATTGCTTCTAGATTCTCCAATTATTTCGCATTTGATTCAAAAAATTGAAAACGACAATAAAGACTTGACTTTCGTTCGCGTCGATTCAGACCACATCGATAATTTAATCAAGAAAGAAGAAACTACCATTTCTAAATTATCGGATACCGAAAAAGAAAGCTTGAAAACTTCATTGGAAACTTATATTCCTAAAGCATACACCGTGCAATTGGAAGCTTTAGACAGCAATGCCGCTCCGTTCATCATCACGCAACCAGAATTTATGCGTCGTATGAAAGAAATGAGTCAGTCAGGTGGTGGCGGAATGTTCGGAATGGGAAATATGCCAGAAATGTACAATTTGGTGGTAAACACTAACTCTGATTTGGCTTCCAATATCTTGAACACTGAAGACAAATCAACTCAAGAAGGTTTGGTAAAACAAGCTTTAGACTTAGCCAAATTATCTCAAAATTTATTGAAAGGTGAGGAACTTACGGCTTTCGTGAAGAGAAGTTTTGATTTAATCAAGTAAGTATAAAGACAAATAGAATTAAGTAATAAGATGACCCACAAGTGAAAATTTGTGGGTCTTTTTTTTGAAAAAAAACGACTTGTTAAAAAAGAATCACGAACTTTGAAAGTAAATTTAAATTAAAAAAAAAAAAAAAAATGACTCTTCACATCGAAACTCCTGCCCTACTTTTCTCGGCTACTTCCTTGATTTTATTGGCTTATACCAATCGTTTTCTAACCATTGCCACTATTATTCGAGGTTTAAAAAAAGCTTATAAAGAAAAAGAAAGCAGTATGGTTTTATTGGAAATCAAAAACCTCAACTTACGATTAACGCTTATTCGCTATATGCAAATGGCTGGCGTTATGAGTTTGTTTTTATCCGTTTTCACCATGCTTTTGTTGTTTTTGGATTATCAAGAATTTGGTGTTTATATTTTTGGGTTGAGCTTGCTTAGTTTATTGATTTCATTGGGGTTGTCGTTTTGGGAAATCAATATTTCAGTTGGAGCACTTCGGGTTCACTTGAGTGATTTAACTGAGAAAAAAGAAGTGAAATTACCATAGTCATTCTCGAAAAATAAAAAGAATTCTAATCAATTAAACCCTTTCATAAAATCTAAGTCTAATTTTTATAGTACTTTAGATTATGAACAATCACACTCTTTGGTCATTACGACTCGGATATTCAGCAAAACAAGCCAAAACTATCGACAAATTAGGTCTGGAAAAGTTCTTGGAAAAGTCCCTTGCCACAAAATTGGATTCAAAAATTCCTGATTTTTTAGAAGACAGCCCAAAATCATTTCAAGAATTAAAAGAAATTCGAAAAACTTTAAACGCTGCAAATCCCGAAGCCAAAAAGGAAATGCTCAAAAAAGAAATACAGACTTCCGTTACTATGAAGTCTTGGTGGATTGATAAAATGTATAATGACGAATTTCCGCTTCGCGAAAAAATGACGTGTTTCTGGCACAATCATTATGTTTCCACTTTCCAAAAAGTAAAGGTAAATTACTGGATTTTTCAACACAATCAAATTCTACGGGAAAATGCTTTTGGCAATTTCAAAACCTTGACCAAGAAAATCATTCAAAGCAATGCAATGGTTCGTTATCTAGATAATGTTGATAACCGAAAAGACAAACTCAACGAAAATTTGAGTCGGGAATTGCTTGAACTTTTTACTCTTGGCATCGGAAATTATACTGAAGAAGATATAAAAAACGGAGCGAAAGGTCTTGCTGGATTGGGCATTGGCGAAGAAAATGCAACGTACAGAAAATTTTTCGAAGACAATGAAAACTTTGTTTATCTCGGAAAAAAAGGAAATTTCAAAGTGGATGAAATGGTGGACATCATTTTCGAACAGCCCAATATTCCGTATCTGATTACTCGAAAAATCTTGAAATGGTTCATTTATGATAATCCAAAAGAAGAATTGGTGCGTTATTATGGAGATTATTTCAAGAAAATGAATTTTGAAATAAAACCTCTTTTGACCAAAATTTTCACAGAAGAATTTGCTAAAAATAATGCGGGTTCCAAAATAAAAAATCCTTTAGAATACAGTTTACAATTAATGGACGAACTGAATGTTGCCAATCCCAACGGAAAATTAATCGCTTTTTTTATCAAGGATCAAGGTATGGACTTGTTCAATCAACCCAATGTGAAAGGCTGGGATGGCGGAAATTCTTGGTTGACTTCGCAGGTTTTCTTGCAACGTAATAATGTTGCCGATTTGCTTTGCAACGGCAAAAATATAACTCGCGCACAGAAAGAAAACGAAAACATGATGATGAAACAAAACCCTAATCGACAACTGAACGTAAAACTGAATTGGAACAAAGAAGGAAATAACAAGGAAAACATTACTGAACTCAAAGATCGATTGCTATTTCAAACTGATGCAACTACACAAACAGATTTTGAAAAAATACTTAAATACGATTTCGACAGCAAAACCGAAGGTTCAGAAAATGCCGTGATGCGATTGTTTAATTTTATGGTAAAAACTCCTGAATTCCAACTTATTTAAGTCAAGTATTATGAACAGAAGAAATTTTTTAGCACTTACGGGAACTTTCACTGGTGGTTCGCTCCTATTGCCTGATTTTTTATATTCTTTTGGTACCCAAAATAATTTGGTTGTTGGCGAACAATGTGTCGTTTTTGTTCAATTGAATGGTGGAAACGACGGATTAAACACCTTCATTCCCTTTGAAGATGCACTTTATTATAATGTGCGTCCAAAAATTGCTCTTTCTAAAACCGAAGTTTTAAATTCAGTAAAAGGAATGGCATTTCATCCCGCTTTGAAAGGATTTGCAACGATGCAACAAAGTGGAGATTTGTCGGTGATACAAAATGTCGGCTATCCTAATCCTGTTCGTTCCCATTTTCGAAGTCAGGAAATTTGGCAAACTGCACCAACTCATCAGGAATATTTAAGTGATGGTTGGCTGGGTCGTTATCTCGATTTGCAATGCAAGGAACATCAACCTACAGCAGGAATTAATATCGACAGCATTGATAATTTAGCTTTGAAAGGCGAAGAACCCAACTCGATTACCGTAAAAGATCCGAACCGATTCAAAACCAATGGCAAAGCCGAAAATGACACTCAATTATCTGATAATCCGCAACTGGATTTTGTTCGAAAAATAGCCAATTCAGTGGTAGAAGGTTCAGATGATATTCAGAAAGCATTGACAAAATCAGCTGCTTCGGATGTGGTTTATCCAAAAACGGGTTTAGCAAAAAACCTAGAATGGATTTCAAAATTGATCAAAGGAAACCTGAATTCTAAAGTGTATTATACATCGCTTGGCGGTTTTGACACTCACGACAATCAACTGGCCATTCACAAAAACAAATTGACGGAACTCAACGATGCCGTTTATAGTTTCTATGAAGATTTGAAAAAATCACAAGAATTGCAAAACGTGACCATTGTAGTTTTCTCTGAATTTGGTCGTCGCGTAAAAGACAACGGACGAGGAACCGATCACGGAACGGCAGCGCCAATGTTTGTTATTGGTGGAAACAACCGCGGGAAAATCATTGGACGAAACCCCAATCTTGCCGACTTGGACAATGGCGATTTGAAACACGAAATTGATTTTAGAAGTGTTTATGCATCGATTTTGAAAAATAAATTGGCTTTCGATTCTTCTAAAATTGGAATTCAAAACAAAGCTTTGGAAGGTTTATTCTAAAAATTGAGCCACAGATGACACGGATTTAATGGATTCATACTGATTAATATCGTCAACAAATGAGTAATTTCTGTAAATCATCTAATCTATGGCATTTTTTTTTGGATTTGTAATTCTCAACTCATAACTATACCTTACTTTTGCCCTCCACTAAAACAAAAAATTATGTTTGATATTTCGATGACAGAAGGAGTTGGTTACTTAGCTTCATTAGTATTAATGATTTCATTTTTGATGAAAAATATTAACACCTTACGAATCATAAATTCCACGGGCTGCTTATTATTTGTTGTCTATGGTTTTCTATTGGCGACTTCTTGGCCCATAATTATTTCCAATGCGTTTATTTTAGGAGTCAATATTTTTTATTTAACAAAGCATTTTCGGGCTAATTAAGCCCCTTTTCTTCATAAAACCAACACTTTCAAATAAGTAGCATAAGCGATATACAGGTTAAAATTCTGTCGTTTTGCAAAAAAATTAACAAAAAATTTTGATTTAAAGATACATTTGCTTTAACTTCGTATGTATTAACAATCTATATTTTACATTATGAGGGAATTATTGGCCGAATTTTTTGGCACGTATTGGTTGGTTTTTGGGGGTTGTGGTAGCGCCATATTTGCTGCTGGAATTCCAGATTTAGGAATTGGATTTGCGGGAGTTTCACTTGCATTTGGTTTAACTGTTTTAACAATGGCTTATGCTGTAGGACATATTTCTGGAGGCCATTTTAATCCTGCGGTTTCATTCGGATTGTGGGCTGGCGGTCGTTTTTCTGCCAAAGAATTGATACCTTATATTATTGCACAATGCGTGGGAGCCATTGCTGCTGCAGGAACTTTGTTTGCCATTGCATCTGGAAAAGCTGGTTTTGCAATTGACGCCACAAAAGCAGGTGCTTTTGCATCCAATGGTTTTGGTGCTTTCTCTCCTGATGGTAATACAATGCAAGCTGCTTTTATAGCAGAATTTATATTGACAATGTTTTTCTTGTTGGTAATTCTTGGGGCAACTGATAAATTTGCCAACGGAAAATTTGCTGGAGTTGCCATTGGATTGGCACTGACCTTAATTCACTTAATCAGTATTCCTATAACTAATACTTCTGTAAACCCTGCTCGTTCTTTGTCACAAGCAGTTTTTGTGGGTGGAGAACCATTGTCACAAGTTTGGCTTTTTTGGTTGGCACCAATATTGGGAGCAATTGTAGCAGGACTTATTTATAAAAATTTACTTCAAGAAACTTCAGAAGCTTAGTCACTCTCTAAATTATATTTTAAAGAGAAAAACAAAGGTTAAAATCTTCGTTTTTCTCTTTATTTTTGTAAAATGAATTTCCTGTTTACATCAGATCCTATAATCTTCAATCTGCCTGACGCAGAAATCATCTATTATCCCCATTTTTTTGATAATAAAGAGGCTGATGAGATTTTTGCTCAATTAAAAACTGATACTCCTTGGCAACAAGATGACATTAAAGTTTTTGGAAAAGTTCATCCACAACCTCGATTGACGGCTTTGTTTGGAAATGAAGAAAAATCATATTCTTATTCGAATATAAAAATGCAACCCCTCCCTTGGAATCCGCTTTTGCAAAAGATAAAATCAAGTATCGAAAGTGCCTCTGGAACCAATTTCACAACAGTGTTACTCAATTTGTATCGCAACGGAAAAGACAGCAACGGTTGGCATGCAGATAATGAAAAAGAATTAGGAATCAATCCCATAATTGCCTCGGTCAGTTTTGGAGCAGAAAGAAATTTTCAATTGAAACATAATTCGATTCCTGGGCTTAAACAAAATATTTTACTCGAACACGGCAGCTTGCTGCTAATGAAAGGAACTACTCAGCATTTCTGGAAGCACCAAATTCCGAAAACGTCAAAACTTATTGGAGAGCGGATAAATCTAACATTTCGTGTAATTGAATAGAAAATTCAAAAAAATCAGTAGATTTGAAATCCAAAAAATCAATATGAATGAAATTATTACTTATTTCTCTACAATTCCTTCCTTGCACAGAAGTTTAATTCTGGTTGGTGGAATTACAATTTTTTGGCTAATCGAAAATGCTTTTCCTCTTTTTAGTTTTAGCTATAACAAATGGCAACACGCAGGAATAAATTTTTTTATGACGTTGACCACCATCGTTATCAATTTTACTTTAGCTTTTTTATTGTTAGCCACTTCCGACTGGACAATTGCCAATGATTTTGGGGTTTTACAATGGTTGCCAGAAATGCCTTTGTGGCTTTATGCGTTTATTGGTTTGCTTTTACTAGATTTTATTGGAGCTTATTTAGTGCATTTAATTGAGCATAAAGTCAAATTCCTTTGGCGATTTCACTTGATACACCACACCGATACTTGGATAGATACAACATCTGGTAACAGACATCATCCTGGAGAAAGCGTCATCCGATTTGCCTTTACCATTTTTGGGGTTCTAATTGTTGGAAGCCCAATGTGGATGGTTTTTTTGTACCAAACCATATCAGTTGTTTCTACCCAATTTACTCATGCTAATATTGCTCTTCCCGAAAAATTTGACTCTTTTTTGAGTTATTTCATCGTTTCGCCCAATATGCACAAAGTACATCACCATTATAAATTGCCTTACACTGATAGCAATTATGGTAATATTTTCTCGGTTTGGGATCGTATTTTTGGCACGTTTATGTATCTCAAAAAGGAAGAAATAGTTTATGGAATTGATACACATATGAATCCAGAAGAGCACAATCGATTGAATAATTTATTGAGAATCCCGTTCCAAGAAGGTCGTTCCGCAAAAAAATAGCCAAAAACCGCAAAAAAATTTGACTTTAGATAAAAAGTAATTATTTTTTTTATTAATATTGGTCAATGATTTAAAACTAAATCTTTTATAAACTAACCATTACACTAAAATTGAATTAATTTTCACCTAATGAAGAAGAGTAACCGCACAGAATTAAATTGGGAACAAACAGAAAAACTTGTTACGTTCGCCTTAGAAGAAAGAAACCCTTTTGAAATCATAAAAAAAGAATTTGGGTTATCTGAAAAAGAGGTTCTTGAAATCATGAAAAAAAAGATGCCTGCAGAAAAATTTGAAATGTGGAAAAAGAAAGCATTAGCTAGTAAACCAAAACCAAAACCTACAAAAATTGATGACTTTGACGAAGATTTAGACGGTAAATATTACATAAAAAACAAACTCGATTAAATGGTAAAACTCCTGATTCCTCCAGGAGTTTTTTATTATCTAAATTATCTCTTAAAACCGAATGTTTTTGTAACATTTGGATCTTTTAAAAGTCATATATCAAAATAAAAACATAAAATGAAAAAAATACTATTTGCTTTTGCATTTGCAACTGTTCTATGGGGTTGTAAAACGGCTAGTTCTTCAACAAGCACTTCTGTAAAAGAAGAAATACAGGTTAACATCAATCTAAATGAAATCAAGAATGACAAGGTTTTAGTTACCGTTAAATCACCAAAAATCAAAACGGACGAAGTGACTTATTACGTTCCAAAAACTGTCCCAGGAACCTATTCCGAAGATAATTACGGCAGATATATCGAAGATTTAAAAGCTTACGACCAAAAAGGAAACGCATTGAATGTAAAAAAATTAGATGTGAATTCATGGTCTATTTCTAATGCTAAAATGTTGGATAAAATCACTTATTTAGTAAATGATACGTATGACACCGAAACTGGAAAAGGTTTTGGAAGTGACGAAATTTTTTCACCAAGTGGCTCAAATATTGAAGCTGGCAAAAATGTAATGCTCAACACACATTGTTTTGTGGGGTATTTTTCAAATTATATGGCTGTTCCTTATAAACTGACGGTTTCTCATCCAGCAGAATTTTGGGGCGCAACTTCTATGACCGATCAAGATGTTTCAACTACAAATGATTTGTTTGTGACTTCACGTTATGCCGAATTGGTCGAGAATCCCATTATGTATTCAAAACCAGATTACACTTCATTCAAAGTGGATGATATGGAAATTCAAATTGCAGTTTATTCTCCAACAGGAAAAATCACCGCTGAAAGTATCACTCCAGAGATGAAAACAATGATGACGGCTCAAAAACATTTCTTGGGACCCGTAAATTCGACAAAAAAATACAGTGTTTTGTTGTATTTGTCTTCAATGTATAATGATGCTCAGGGCTTTGGAGCATTAGAACATCCAACGGTAACAACTGTAGTTTTTCCAGAAATGCTGCCAAAAGATGAATTGACCAAGGAGTTGAAAGATGTAGTTTCGCATGAGTTTTTTCATATAGTAACACCATTGACGATTCATTCTCAAGAGATTCAAAATTTTGATTATCATGCTCCAAAAATGTCGGAACATTTATGGATGTATGAAGGTGTAACAGAATATTTTGCCAATCTTTTTCAAATAAACCAAGGATTAATTGACGAAGAAGAATTTTATACGCGAATAGCTGAAAAAATTCAACATGCTAGTACACTCAATGATACCATGCCATTTACAACTATGAGCAAGAATGTTTTTGTGGAACCGTACAAAACTCAATATTTGAATGTGTATGAAAAAGGAGCTTTGATTGGGATGTGTTTGGACATTATAATTAGAGAAAACAGCAATGGCAAAAGAGGAATTCTAGACTTAATGCACAAATTATCCAATGAATATGGTATTTCAAAAGCGTTTAATGATGAGGAACTTTTTGCAAAAATCACTCAATTGACTTATCCTGAAGTTGGAGAATTCTTGAAAACATATGTTGCTGGACCAACACCAATTCCCTATGAAACCTATTTAGCAAAAGTAGGAGTGGCAAAAACTACTAAAAAAGCACCGTCAAATGTTTTCTTGAAAGGACAAGTTCCATACATTACAGTAAATCATGCGACCAAAGAAATTATCATTATTCCAAACATTGAATTGAACGATTTCTACACTAACCTTGGGCTTAAAGGAGGGGATATTTTGCTGACAATCAATGATAAAGATTATAGTTTAGACAATATTTATGAAATGATTTCAGACAGCGAAAAGTGGAAAGAAAACGCCCCAATTTCTGTTAAAATTAAACGTGATGGGAAAGAACAAATCATTAAAGGAAATTTAAAACTTCCATATGAAGAAAAAGAAAGTTTTGAAGCGAAGGATACCACAAAATCAGCATTGAAAGATGCTTGGTTAAAAGGCTAAACAAACAATTGCTTATATAAAACCAATTTAGAAATAGATTGGTTTTTTTTATGAAATTACGCTAGTTCAATAGCTAATATTTCCCGCAATTTGCTTTATTTTGCAAAAAACAAAAATCAACAATGAAAAAATCTATCGTTCTATTCTTTACACTTGTACTTTTAGCTTCTTGTAGCAAAGAAGTCTCAAAAACCAATCTACATTTGACCGGAAATATTAAAGGGTTAAAAAATGGAACTTTATATATACAAAGAGTAGTTGATACCAATCTTGTTGCACTTGACACGATAGCTATTGATGGAGATTCAAAATTTGAAACCGACATCGATTTGAAATCAGCTGAGATGCTGTATTTATTTTTAGACCGTGGTGTTACGAACTCAATGGATAATAATATCTTGTTTTTTGCAGAACCAGGAACTATGAATATTGAAACTAATTTAGATTCGTATATTTCAAGTGTCAAAATTACTGGCTCCAAAAACCAAGAAAAATACGAAGAATATCTTAAGACAAATTCCCGTTTTAGAGATGTAAATCTAGATATGATTCAGCAAAAATTTCTTGCAATGAAAAAAGGGAACACAAAAGCAATAGATAGTTTAAACGCCATTCAAGAAGGCAATACTAAACGCAAATACCTTTTCGCCACGAATTTTGCTATCAACAACGGAGATTATGAAGTAGCTCCGTATATTGCTTTATCCGATATTTACGATATTAATATCAAATATTTAGACACCATTCAAAAGTCGATGACACCTAAAGTAGCACAATCACTTTACGGTAAAAAGCTCACAGAATATGTTGCGAAAATTAAAAAGGAGCAATAAACTAAATTTCAATGTTCACTAAAAACCCGTTTTGCTCAAAAGGAACAAATCGGGTTTTTTCATAGCCTAAATGGTTATCGATAGTAGTTTTTCATTCTTGCCATTTGTCACGGTGGAAGCGTCTAAACAAATTACTCTCGAGCGTTGAGTTACGTTTCCAGTGTGATTCTATTCATGCGTAATTTTTATCAATCCACAGGTTTTGGACTTGGTGGTTGATACACTTGATGACTTGATCCAAATAATAAAAGGCATAAAAAAACCGCTCCAAAAAGGAACGGTTTCTGTTGAGCCGGCGGAGGGACTCGAACCCACGACCTGCTGATTACAAA